>OBEQ010101294.1_pt1 | contig 143214 bp, 178 predicted proteins | sample 1670901 | NCBI WGS metagenome assembly OBEQ01 (sample SAMEA104232315, study PRJEB22302) | groundwater metagenome | biome: forest; feature: aquifer; material: groundwater | place: USA | collected 2011-08-07 | depth 5.4 m
TGAAAAGGGGAAAAATCATGATAAGGCTTTCTTTGCTGGCTTTCTTGCTTCAAATATGATGAGGGGGGGTTCTAGAGGAGGATTTTCTGGAGGAAATTTTGGTGGATTTGGTGGAGGTTCATTCGGGGGAGGAGGAGCTGGAGGAGGGGGAGCTGGAGGTTGTGGTGCAGCTACTTGTGTTTCAGGAAGTACAGGTTTGGCAGGTAATAATGGAGTTAATGGTGTTACTGCTGTTGATCCTAATGCAGGTGCAGGAGGTGCCGGCGGACAAGGTGATGGGACCTTTGGAGGTACTGCAGGTAGTGCTGGAACAGCCCCAGCAGGAAATGGAGGAAATGGAGGAAATGGGACTGAATGGAATACAACGCTTGGTTCAGGTGGAGGAGGTGGTGGAGGTGGAGGTAGTATTACTACAGGAGGGGGAAATGGTGGTCTTTCTGGTAAATATGGTACAGGAGGAGGAGGTGGAGGTGGAAGTGGTTCAACAGGTACTGGAGGTACAGGAGCAGCTGGTTTTCAAGGTGTTATCATCATTTCTTATACGCCAGCAGCTGGAGGAAATTGCTGGGCAACAATTGGCAGAACAATTTATGTTCCTGCAGGATGCACTTATTACATTCCAGGAGGGACACAATCATATACAGGATAATAATATGAAAAATATCTATTTATTTTTTTTCTTAGGACTTTTCTTAATTAATTTTGTAATTGCAGATAATCAAACAATTTTCCTTTACAGTGGTGATGGTCAAACATTAGTTAACGGTTTTCCTTCAGATTCCCAAAATTTTATTCCTAGCACCCCGGCTCCAAGTGGAGGAGGAGGAGGTGGTGGAGGCGGGGGAGGTGGATATGCAGTAGGAGTAATATCTAGAAATGGGTTCAGTTTGGATAAAGAAAAAATTCGGGTTTCATTAACACAAGGTAATGTTAAAACAGAAAAAATATTAATAAAGAATCAAGGAACCAATATGCTTGATTTTAAAATAAAAAAATCAAATCTAGGGGATTTGGTAGTGGTAAGCGAAGAAAGTTTTTCTCTTGATCCTGGGCAAACAAAAGAAATAACTTTGGATTTTATAGCAAGAGAAGATACTGTTCCTGATTTATATTTAGGAAAAATTATAGTAACTGCCGGAGGCATAGAAAAAGAAATTTTAACTTCTTTGGAAATTGCATCTAAAGGTGCTTTGCTTGATGTAAAGATTGAAATTATAAAAGGATATGAAAAAATTGCGTCGGGAGAAAATATCCTCGCGCAGATAACACTCTTCAATTTGGGTAAATATAAAGGTGATGTAAATGTAGAATATTTCATAAAAAGTTTGAAGGGTGAAGAGATAATATATCAAAAGGAATCAATCGCATTAGAAACTCAAGCAAGTTTTCTAAAAACTATTAAAATTCCTGATAATGCAAAAATCGGTGATTACATTTTTTATATAAAAGCAACTTACAATGGAAAAAGTTCAAGCTCAAGCGCAGATTTTCAAATTGTGTTTCAAGAAAATATATATATACTATTAACTATTTTTGGGTTAGTAGTTTTAGTAATAATAATCTATTATATGCTAAAAAGAAATAAAAAAATTGGGATGGTAGCCAAAAAAATCGACCTTAGTGACATTACAAAGAAAACATAAAAAGAAGTTAAAATGATATTACCTAATGGATATACTAATAGCATAATTTTCAGCTTGATTATTTTAGCACTTCATATCGTAACCCTTTTCTTTTTATTTGAGATAAAAATAAGACTTGAAGGAGAGTTTTCAAAAGCTTTCACTTTTTTGATATTGGGCATTATATTCGGAATTATTGCAAGCGTAATGAATCTTCTAAACTTATTTTTAAGTGATATTTTAATGGTTTTTTTTGCAACCTTTATTTTTATATTTGCATTAATAATATACCATGCCTTGCATCACATAAAGGAGAAAGACATAAGCAGAAAAGAAAAAAATAAGCCAGAAAAAGAAATAAAATCAATTAAGCAGTCTGGAAAAATTAGAACAACAGAAAGAGTAAGATTAGGACCAAGAAGAAAAATATTAGGTACAGAAGAATATATAGATATGACAGAATAATCTTATATAATAGTTAACTCTAATTCAAGGTTTTCTCATTCTTCTTATAACAAAGAAAACTATAAGCAAGAAAATTATAACTGCCACAATTATAAGGGCGTTTCCTGTACCAAGATTTCCAAGAACTGCAAGTCCGCTCAAAATTCCTCCGGTAGGTGCCCCCAGGGTTATTGGCTGAAGGACAGAGCTGGAATATTTCAGAGAGTTAAATTCTGCTGAAAGACTTAAGTTACCCTTTAATGTTTTATTTATTGGAATATTTAGACTGAATGAGCTTGTCTTATTTGCATTAACACTACTATTTTGTGAGGCATTTGCAACCCTTAAGCCAGAAGAAGAATTGGTTATGTAAAAGAATACACTTACATTCTGATTAGCGCCTAAAAGTTCCTTAATTGAGTAGTCAACTTTTACTCTGTCTTGTGTCGTTCTTTGTGTATTTAAAATTTTAAAGTCAAATGTTTTTTGTATAACATTTATTGTGACATCTTTGTTTGCTGTAACCTCAGAACATGTAACAGACAAACCAACAGTATATGAGCCAGGATTTGTATTTTCTGAAATATTAAGCAAAATTGGATAAGAAGCACTTCCTCCTGCGTTTATGTCTTTACTTCCTTCATTTGAAGAAGCAAATTTTGCATTATCTCCTGTAAAGCTAAGAGTACATCTAGATACAGAAGTTGTTCCTGTGTTTTGTACCGACAAAGTAACCTGTGCTGTTGCTCCTTGATTTATATTTTGTACGGCAATGTCTCCTAAAGAGATTTTTGTTATTTTAATAGGTTGTTCAGTAATAAGTGGGTTTTGTACTGGCTGGTTTGTTATTGGAGTTGTATTTGTTGTATTTGTTTGAGGGGTTGTATTTGCTGTAATTGTTGGAGTTGTATTTGTTTGAGGGGGCAAAGTTACTGTAAAGTTAGAGGTCTGAGAGACATTTCCTACTAAGCCTGTAACAAATAGGTTGAAAGTATAACTCCCTGAACTTCCAAGGTTAAATGTTGAATTTCCACAGTTTGAAAGGGTGACGTTTGCTATAACAAAAACCCCACTTGAATTCTGAACATTATATTGACAAGTTAAATTATTACCAACTGCATTAAAATTAATAGGTATTCCAGAAGTAGAATTTTTTACTCCTAATGGCTGTAATAAGGAAACAGATGTATTTATTGCTTGTTGAATCACAGAATAATCAATGGTAACATTAGTTAAGAATAGACTTTGGTTTGAAGAGTTGCTATTAAAAGAAATCTGATATTGGAAATATCTTCCAGTAAGATTAAGGTTGGTTAAGTTTATAGAGGAAAAATTAGCATCAGAACAATATGGAGCAGAACAGTTTCTTACTTGAAAACCTAAATTTCCGCTACCTTGCCATGTCAGGTTGTTCCATGTAGAAGAATTTCCTGCATCAAAAACCTGTGAAGTATAATTTCCTGTTGTTTGGTTACCAGCTAAAACAATGGCACTTCCATTGTAAAGAACATTACTGTAATTTCCTTTATCGAAGTCAGTCTTAGTCTGCTGATTGAAAATTGCAAGCCCTGTAGGACCTACTCCGAGATAATAAACTGCGAAAAGAGCTGCGGCAATGATAAGAATAGCAAATATTGAAGTACTCAACTCTCTTTTCATGTTTTGATTAGGATTTTCTGTTTTAAAAACTTTTTCAAAATCCATTATATATAATGATATTGTGGCCAGCCCTGCCGTGACAAGGCTGACCTGCCATATCTACAAGGATATGACTATGATGTTAAGTGGGGAGTGGGAATTGAACCCACGAATACCCGGGTTGCAGCCGAGCGCGTTAGCCACTTCGCCATCCCCACAATTAATGTGCCCCCGACAGGATTCGGACCTGCGACCCCTTGCTTAGAAGGCAAGTGCTCTATCCAGGCTGAGCTACGAGGGCTTCTTAAAATTAGAGTAAGAAATCTATTTAAAAGCTTTCTCTATTTCAGCTTTAATAAGTTAAACTTCTGTTCAAATTTCCATAAGGTCAAGATCTTTGGGAATGACTGAATTCCTAAAGATTTTCTTTGATTCCTGAAGGATTTTTTCTGGGTTTTTTTCGTATCTTTGGCTTATATGGACTAAAAATAACTTTTTAACTTTGGATCTTTTTGCTATTTCAGCTACCTGCTTTGCTGTAAGATGTTTATGCCTTCTCGCTAAATCCTCAAGTTCATGACTGTAAGAAGATTCGGATATTAATATGTCAGAATTTTTGACAAATGGAATTATTTTATTGTTCAAACAAGTATCCAAAACAAAAGATATTTTCTTTTCATTTTCATTATAAGTCAGGTCTTTTGCTCTGTAAAGTTTTCCGTTATACTTCATACTTTTTCCTTTCTTCAAATTTTGCAAATGCTTTCCTTCTTTTATCTTAAATTTTCTTAATTTTTTCTTGTTTATTCTTCTCTGACCTTTTTTTACAAAAGAATAAGCATTGCAGGGAGTTCCATGGCTCATAGATTCTGCATTTAAATAGAAGTCTTTAGTCTCAAAGAATTTTCCTGAAACTTCTTTTATTTCAATAGGAAAATCATTTTTAATATTAAATGATTTAAGCAATTCTTTCATAAATTTATTGGTTCCTCTTGGACCATAAACAAATAATCTTTTTTTATAACCACTTAGGACAAGGGTTGCAAGAAGTCCTGGAATTCCTAATACATGATCTGCATGCCAATGAGTAATTAATATTCTTGTAAGTTTGCATGGATTAAGTTTTGCTTTTCTGAATTGCCTTTGCGTCCCCTCCCCACAATCTATAAGAATATTCTCTCCGGCATACATCAGAAGAAATGCAGGATGATTTCTCTCGGCACTTGGAACAGAGTCAGATGTACCTAAGAATACAATTTTTATTTTTTCTGCCATAAAATATTAAAGAATGGCTTATTTAAAAGTGCTTCTGAATTAATCTTTCTTGAGAGCAGTAGAGGCAGGAGAAATGAATATTATTGTATCTCCTCTAAGGAAAGTTAACCCGAGGTTTCTTTTTATCTCGTTATTTTCCATTTCCTTTATGTTGTCAAGAACAAGGTTGATGTGTATGTCAAACGCCAACAGAGTCCCGACAAATTGTTTATCTCCCTTCAAGTGTACAAGCACTTCTTTGCCCTTGGAATTGTTTAACAAGTCCAAAGGTCTTTCAATTCCGTTAACCATATCTTATCTTCTTTAAAATTGTTTATAAACATTTCGTTAAAATATTAACAGAAACATATTTAAACAAAAAATCTGATTTTCTCTCATGAAACACGGAAGAAAAATCTCGGGAGGCAAATACAAGAAAGGCAGAAAGAAAAGGTTGTATGAATTGCAGGGACAAAGAAGAGAAGTAAAGTTGGGGGAAGAAAAGAGAAAAACTCTAACAATCATGGGAGGGAATAAAAAAACTCTCTTGCTAAAGGCAAATTTAGTTAATGTGAGGGTTGGAAATAAAATTCAAAAGATGGCAATAAAAAATGTTCTTGAAACTCCATCAAACAGATTCCTAGCAAGACAGAATATTCTTAGCAAGGGAACAATAGTCCAGACAGAAAACGGAAAAGTCAGAATCACGAACCGTCCTTCTCAGGAAGGTATGGTAAACGGGGTTCTGGTAGAGTAAGTCTTTTCAAGAGAATTTTCAAGAGTTTTATCATTCTTCCGTCGGACTAAACAGAAAGGTTTATATAACCACAAACTTTATAAATCAAACCTAAATAACCTTAAAATTCTAAAATGGCCTTCATAAAAAAATGTCCTGAATGTGGAAGCATCAACCTTACTTATGACTCTCACCTAGGAGAAATTATATGCAATGACTGCGGTTTGGTTGTCGAAGAGAAAATGGTGGATACTGGCATTGATTTACAAGGGAAGTTCGACAAGGGTGAAAAAAAAGGTCGTGGTGGTGCACCTACAAGCATCCAGAAATTTGACAAGGGACTAACAACAAATGTTGGTGAAATTTCTGATATTTACAGGCTTGAGCCAAAGCAGACAAGAAAATTCTTGAGGCTGAAAAAATGGCAGGAACGTGTTTCTACAAGCATAGAAAGAAATCTTAGGCTGGCAATGGCTGAATTAAGAGTTATCGCATCTTATCTTAATCTTCCAAATGTAATAAGGGATGACGCAGCAAGAATTTACAATTATGTTCTGCAACGTGGTCTTGTTCGTGGAAGGTCAATGGAATCTGTTATAGCTGCATGCCTTTATGCTGCCTGCAGGTCTTACAACATTCCAAGAACTCTGGATGAAATGGCAACTGCTTCAGATGTTGAAAGAAAAGAAATAGGCAGAACATACAGATTCATAATAAGGAAGCTTGGTATCAAAGTAAACCAAAGTTCTCCAAAAGATTATATCTCAAGATTTTCTTCTGTTCTCAAACTCTCACCAAGAACACAGAATGATGCTCTTAAAGTTCTGAAAAGAGCAGAAGAGGTTGAGCTAACTTCAGGGCGTGGTCCGGCAGGAATAGCAGCAGCTGCTCTTTACGTCGCTGCTTTGATAAATGATGAAAAGAAAACTCAGAGAGAAGTTGCAGATATCGCGGGAATAACAGAAGTAACTATAAGAAACCGTTACAAAGAGCTCATAGAAAAACTTAATTTGGAAGAAAAGATTAAGCAGAAAGAGAACGAAGCAAGAGTAAAGGCAAAATAATTCTGAAGTGAGGGAAATAATGTCCTTCTGTGATAATTTCAATTAACAATAGCTTTTTATAATGAAATTTAATAAGATTATCAATGCGGAGATGCCGGAGTGGTCAAACGGGAGAGGCCTAGGACCTCTTAGCTTAGTGCTTACCTAGGTTCGAATCCTAGTCTCCGCATTTTTTGTATAAAAACCTTTAGAAAAATTAAGGGCCGCATTCAGGGAATAATGAGATGACAGCATTTTTGTTATTGCTTCCTGTTACATCTTCAACATAATTTGGGTTCCCGCGACTGCAGTCAATGTTATCAGTAGTAGGCCAGCCATTATACTGTCTCAAAGCTCTTGTCCACCCACTGTAAGTTCTTCCATTACAAATATAGGTTCTTGATGCTAAGTTAGAATTACTAATCAGCAAATCAAGTCCGTAATTCACATTGGCATCAAAATAAGCAACATTTGCGTCAGCGTGTTTTTCAGTGTTTATCTGCATTATTCCCAAACTCTTGGCAGCTCCAGATGTACTTGCATCTCCACCTATCAAGTTATTTATATCTCCCTGGCAATACAAAGGATCATTATTTACCTGGCTCTGTTTGCATTGTTGAATTCCGCTTTCTATTCTTGTCAACTGTAGTGTAAGGCATTCAAAATTTTTTGCGCCTGTATCCCCCTGCACAGCTGAATCAACAATATTTCTATCCTGTTTTTTCTGTTGTGCCAGTTGTATTACTCTTTTTCCTAAAACTTTTTGGCAGTCCTGAGTTGTTGTACATAAAGCTGTGGTTGGACTCGTACCTCCAATTGATGTTGTCGTTAGTGTTTCTGTTGTTGTAAGTGGAGATTGAGTATCTATGCTAAAAATAATTTTAGTGCCTTCATCAAGCGCTTTCCCTTGTAAAGCGCTTATTAAATCAAGATTATCTTGTGATGGGGTTACAGTTAAACTTCCGATTCTAGAAGAAGTTATAGGAACAAGAACCCAATTATTCTTATCTGGAGACCAACTCCATTTCTGATTAGTAGTATCATATTTAAAATAAATATTTGTTGTTCCGCTTCTACTGACAGTAAAAGTTCCGTCGTATGAAAATCCAACATTTGCTGATTTTAGTGCTGTACACCCACCTACACCTAAAACACATGGCAGAATCCCACCTTCACTATTTTGAGTTGTTCTCCTCATAAGCAATCTTAATCCTTGTAAATAATCTCTGCCAGCTAAAGTTGGGATAAATGCTCTATTCTTATCATTCAAATTTTGAGTATAGATTAAATTTTTTTCAGATTCTAATTGATTTTGAGCAATGTACCAGTTCTGTCTGTTATCGCACTGAAATGCACACCAGTGCCAGTCATTTGAGAAGAAGGTATATTCTAAATTCGTCGAAGTTATTGTGCCATCATGAAATGTAAGAATAGGATAATTATACCCTATATTTGGGGAAGCTGCTTTCCCAGGAGGTTCAGATGGACTCGGATTAGCTCCAGTAGGTGTTGGGGTTCTAGTTCCTGTAGGAGAGCAAACTCCATTAAATGGGTCACAGGAATTTGATTGACATTCAAAATCATATGCACAATGAGCTCCATTTAGATAACCATTAGGGTTTATGTTTGCCCCAGCACCACTATTTGCTGCAGTTGTAGAATGTAATACTAAATTATAAGCCTGGGTCGCCAAACTTCCATAAGCATTTCCTCTTAATAAGTAAAAAAATGCTTTTTGGTTATTCAAGAAAATTTTATCTATATTCTGACTTATTATGTTGATTATCTGTGAATTCTGATTCTGACCCTGGAAACCCTTTATTTGTGTATTCAATGATTCAAATGCATTTGTATCAAGATACTGACCCTGAGATTGCAATGCTTGCACATATTGGCTCCCTACTGTTTTTAATGTTTGGTTTAGTATATTTGCATTCTTGATAACATTTTTTACGCTATCTGTGTCTAGCCAGCATTTAATATTCGCTTGCCCGCATGTCCCAACTTGCTGCCATCTAGATTGAGTTCCTGTAGAGGGATCTGTTCCCTGACCTGGATTGCTTGTTGCACATATCCTAATTATTCCTTGATTGTATATTGCAGGATTAAGTGCATTAGTAACTCCAGCTTGCACATTTGGATTCAAAAAACTGAAAGCACTTGGAGTTCCAGAAACACAGCCTGCTTCAGTGTTTATGTTTGTTTGAGAAGCTTGCTGTGAAGCATATTGTTGTGCCAGGTTGTTTATGCCGAAATCAGTTGTAACTTGTTGGAATCCACACTGCTCCTGTCCATTGACGACTATGCAAAGCTCTTTGTATCCTGATGGAGCTGTAAAGTCTACTGTTGATGAGTTAAAGTCTCCTGCTTTTATGTACCCAGAAGCAACCTGCCTTCTCAGACTTGTGTCCTGATAGAAGGAACTTCCTGTTCCTCTCAGGTAAACTTGGTAATAAGCTGGGAAATCTCTTCCTGAATAAATGTGATAAAATACTTTGTATTGAGAAGCAGGAGGATTTGTTGCTGTCTCATATGGTATTTCCTGGAAATTTCCGTAAAACTGCGAAGGAGAATCAGGAGCAGTTAATGTATTAAATAAATTTCCTCCCTGTGGACCCACAAGAGAAATAAAGTTTTTGCATACAGCATCCCCAACTCCTTGGGAAGAACGAGCTTTGAATGCTGCGTAAGAGTTTGCAGCATAATACTGTGAGAAATAATCTATAGATTTTTGTGCATTGGAAACTGCGTCAGAACCGGCAAGATACTCTCCTCCCCCATTTGAAGAACTTTGCCCGAGAACGCTTCCAGCAATTTTAGGCAAAGCATATTTTATTATAGGAATTCCCTGACTCCAGAAAAACTGGCACTGATAAACACTATTCAATTCATCACAAATTCCTACTGTCTGTCCTGTGGCTAAACTTGTTTGTAGGCACTGCTGGTAAGATTTCAAAACAGAATTGTATGCATCAAGTCCTGCATTTACTCCTGAAACACATATAGGAACTTTTACTTGTGGATAATTTGGCAGACAAAGTGCAATGCTTCCTGCCACTCCGGACTGGATAACATCTGCTACAGGATATGCTCCTCCAAGATTGCATCTACTTGAAGGGCATACAACAGGGTCACAGACATTGAACAAAATATTGCAATCAGAAGGTGACATAAAATCCTCACATTTTATATCAGGAATATTTGTTGCGGGATTTCCAACTTTAATTCTCTTAGTATTTATCGTTATGTAAGAAGCTCCTATTCTAGGGGCATTTGTTGCATCTTTTATTGCTTGGACAGCTTGGCTCATCTTTATCTGCGCATCCTGTGGACTCAAGCCTTGGAAAACAGGAGCCTGGTTTGTTCCAGGAATAAAACTTGCACACTGATCATCTCCGCCCATATTTTCTTCTCTTCCATTAGGACCAACATTGCACAAATAGAAACTTGAAACCCTGCCTGAAGCAGCATATACTCTTACACCTCCAAGAATAGGCAGTTCTGATTTAACAGCAGCATACCACCCATTTACTAAATCAAATGGGACAACTGCAGGAAGACCTTTGTAGGGATCTGTCTCGTAATATCTTACTTCTGGATTTATGTATGGATTCTGATAAGAGGAAGCGCTACGCGCCTTAAATACTGAAAAAAATCTGATAATGGGTAAAAAGTTTTCATCAGTAGGTTGTAATTTCGCACCAGCTTCATTATAAATACTTTTTATCCTATAACTGTCAGGGCTTATTCCTTCTAATTCTAAAGTATACTTTTGATTATTAAAGATGATTAGCTGAATAGGAACCCCATCAGTAATTCCAAAAATATTTCCTGTTTTTGCAGTTGAACCCCTGTAAACTCCTTCTGTTTGACCCGTTCCTGTATAATAATCAGCTTGAGGATTGTTAACACTTGCTTGTGATTGTTGTTCAAATGTTGTTCTCTGGACACTTGCCTGCGAGTTACTATAGATTTCACCAAGTGTTTTTTCTACCTGGCTTTTTGCTATTGCTGCAACACTTGGATCACTTGAAGAAAGAAGCCTTGAATTTAACTGAAGGTTTTCTGCCTGTGTGAGGCTCGTAGTAATTGAGCTTATTCTTGGAATTATGTCACCGATATTCACATTTGTATTTCCAACACGTATCTGATTTCCTGTAAATATATTATTTGTGTCTGTAGAAATTTTTGTCCTGTAGCTGTCAGTTATCAGCCTTCCTGTAAGTGCATCAGTGTTTACTATGTGTTCTCCAAGGAAACTATTGCTTGAAATTCCAGATTCAAGTTGTTGAATCTCTTGATTCTGCTGTTGTGCGGCAGAATTATATGTGGTTACCGAAGAGTCTATTGCATTTGAATTTGTCTGCAAACAAGCTTCTACTGATGAGTATTGATCTGGATGATCTTTTACTGCACGATTGCATTGGTCATACCATCCTCCTTTGCTTCTCATAACTATTTGCCTTGCTGCTCCTGTTCCTCCAAGATTTGCAAGGAAATTCTTTATAGTAAGAACTCCTTCTGTTGCAAGGCAAGCTGTTTTTCCTATCGTAACAATTTTTCCAAGAGTGTCTGTAACTTTTGTTAATTTCTGGATTGTAGAATTCAATGATTGGATTCTTGATTTTGTTTGTGCAGGAGACAACTGAATAGCTCTCTTTTCAATTCCTATCTTGAAATTGAAAGTGGAGTTTGCTCTTGTGTAATCTACTTGAGGATCTATTGAAATTTGTGCAACTCTCTGAAGGTTTATTTTTTGTATTGAGAAAGAATATGAGCTGCTTCCTAAATTGCTTTCTGTTCCTTTTTTAAGATTTTGTGTAGGCGTCCTTATTACTGTTCCAATCAAATTTGTGTTAAGAGTTGCAGAATTTTCGTCTAAGTCTGTAAGCTGTATAAATTCATTAGTTAAATCATTAAGATATATGATATCATTTTTGGATAGTTCATAAGGAGTACTGTGACCATCAGGAAATCTGACATTAAGTTGCAAGCCAAATTCATCGAAGCTTGGCTCCCTTATCCCTTCAAAAGCGATAAGATGTGTCCTTCCATTTATAAGTACACTCTGCCCAGAAACCTGCATATTTGATAAGAGATACTGGTCGCTGCAAACAGAAGGTGTTAGTAAATTATAATTTTGTGAAAATTCCTGACAAAGCTGCAGAGCAGTTCTTTTCTGCCCAAGATTATTTGCCAAATCTATTGCCTTAGAAAGGGCTTTTTCTCCTATTGTGATTTGGTCTGTTGATGGGTATTTCTCTCCTGAAAAGCTGGATTTTATTGTTTGATAATCATTAATTGCATTTGTGTAATTATTTCGAACATCTGGAGGCATTCCAGATAGATCAGAATCAAAGGCTCCTGCATACCCTATTATTCTCACATTTGTCCCTAATAGCATGTTGTCTGCAGAAGAATACTGCAAATACCCAAGATTTTTTCCTGTAAAGAAGCTTCTTACTCCCTGAACAAACTTTGCTAATATGTTCTGCCCTATTTGAGAAGTTTGCCCGACAATTCCGCTATGCATGTCAGAGCCTGCAGTAAATTTATCATATCCTGCAATATAAGATATTTCATTATCTGTTAAGCTTGTTTCTGTTCCTCCTCTATCCTTTGGTATAGAAATAGCTCTTATATACAAATCAGTTTCTTTGTTACTTCTTCCAATGTTTCCTATAAATCCAAGATAGACAGAGTTTGTTCCAGAGTCATACAATTTGTCTCCAACACTGTAATCTCTCTGGATTCCGTTTATAGAAAGACTAACTTTAGGATTTATTCTAAGAGGAAATGAACTTCTTGTTTGGTCTTCATTGCAAGAAATTTCTGCCCTCTGGTTTATTCCTTGTTTTACTATATTTGTTACAGTGCATTTATTCTCAAGAAATTGATCTCCTTGTCTTAGTTCAAGGACATCTGAATCAACTCTTAATTTTGCCATTGTGTCAGGAACTTGCAAGTCCTGAAGTTTAATTGCAAGTCCGCCTCTACAATAATTAAACCCTGGAAGATATATTTGTGAAGAAGTTTCTCCTATGTTAAGGCTCACAGTTGCAATTTTCGTTTTTTCTCCATTTCGTGCATTTCCCGTGGAATCCAATCCAGAATAAACTCCGATTGTAGCACCTTTTGTGTCTGCTCCCAGAAGTCTTACATAACCTTTTCCTTTCCAGAAACTGTAAGCTGCAAAATTGTTATTCCATTCTTGATCTGTGATCTGAGGAAGATAATAAACAGATCTTCCAGTGCCGGCAGCATTGTCAATGTTGTAAAATAGCTTTGCTGTAAGATTTCCCTGAACAAAATTAGGCATTGCAGATTCATTCGGCTGTCTTCTTAAAACAACTGTTGCATATCCTATGTTTCCTAAAAATTGTGTGGTTATCTGAGGATTCAATTGCCCAAGTGCAGCTGCGGCAGGATAGTACCCAACAGTTAAAACATCTTGTGGAACACTCGACGGTGTTATAATCATGCTAGTAATATCATTTACTTTGATAAGAGGATTAAGTTGCGTTGCAACTATCGGACAAAAAACAGTAACATCTTGTTGCCCAAGCAAATCACTTCTGACAACAGAAGGCGTGCATCCCAAGGGGTCTACTTGAATAATAAAATCCTGGCCTGCCTGGCACATACTCTGGTCAATAGGAAGATATACCTGCCCTCCGTTATATGCTGAAGTCTGAGAACCAAAAGTATACGCAGGCGCACTTCTTGTATAAGAGGATATTGCAGAAGTAAAAGTTGTTGATAGTAATAATATAAAGATTGTTAATAGGATAAACCTTGCGCTTGATAACTTATTTTTAACAATAAATTTACTTTTCTCCATTAACATTTTATTTGAATCCAACCTCCAAATTTTTTTGATCTAATAACAAGAAATTATTTTGTATATCATCAAGTGTCTGTGGAGTTGGGAGGCTTTTTGCATTTATCTGCAGTATTTTTCCTTGCATTAAATCAGACTCAAGAATATATATTGACTGGTTTCCTCCGCCGGCAAGCGCATTTGAAATCACTTGTTCAGGAACCTGGATGTCAAAGCATTTTTGTGTTGTCAGGCCAAAGACACCTAAAATACCTCTAGGAACTGTAATGCATTGTTGTTTTGTTGTTGCCCCTATCTTAATCTGAGAGCTTTTGTATATCTGAACCTGGATGTTATGCTGCCCTTGTCCAAGATTTATTGTTCTTTGGTCAGGGTAAACTAAAGTTTGTGTCAAGTAATCTGAATCAAAGCTGATTGTAGCATTTCCATTATATGGTTTTCCGTCAAGCATAAGTTGGATGTTTGTTGGATAAACTCTGTCAAGAATCATATCCAGAGAACCAGACTTCACAGTTGAGAAAAGATATCTTGTAGGTTTGAAACCATCTGCTTTTGCAGAAACAAATCCGTTTCCACATTGAGGGAAGTTTGATGTAATTGTTCCTGAGCTCGTAGCTCCAATTGCACATTCTTCTCCAAGGCATTGATAAGAAATGTTTCCATCAACAGGAACATGATTTCTATCATATATATTTACAGTCACATTTGTGTTCTTGTATGCACAGACTTCTGGGACAGAGTCTGAAGAAGCATTTGCATCTAAAGAAACTCTTGGATTGTTTCCCTGTATTACAACTGCAACAGGAAACTGGAAGATTTCATTTCCATTATAGACTTGAATCATAACAGGATACTTTATGTTGTATACAAAATGATATGGAACATAACAAAATCCAAGAATTCCTAAACCTTGTTGGTTTCCTACTGGCGTTGCTATCAATATTCTACTATCTGCAGGTGCAATCTCAAAACTATTTGACCAGTTTCTGGAATTCAAAAACCTAACATCTTCATCTACAGGAAGGTGAAGGGCAAAATAATCTGTATTATTCCCTTTTGACTTCATCGCAAGAGTATTTGCTTCTATGGCCCCTCCCAGTCCATCAAAAACTTTTTCAGCATCCCAAGTTAATGGGGAACAGGTAATCTCAACTCCGTCAACAGGTGCATAAAGTCTAAGGGCATCAATACCATATTTTTCTAAGAATAAGTTTTTTTGCTCTTCATTGTAAACAGTAAGTGCAGAGCCGTAAAGTTTTCCCAATTGTGAAGGTTGTGAAATTACATGGGTTGGAACAACAGAGGTATCATTTCCTTTTTTAATTGTAAGAGGCATGTTCAGGCTCACATCGACAGAGCCGTCTTTGATATTTACATTTGCACTAGGATTTTTCATGTTTATTGTAAATCCTTGGTTATAGTAATCTCGGAGATTGCAGTTTCTTATCTTGTTCTCAATAAATGTTTTAAGCTGGCTTTCCATATCACTCTTGGAAGGCACCTGTTGTTTCTGTATGTTGTTTCCTGAAACATAATACCAGTAAGGAGCAGGATTTCCTGCAAAATTCAGCTGTGAAGAAAAAGGCATGTATGCAGAACCTGGTTCAAATTTTGGGAGATTGATATATCCTCCCTGGCTCTCCAAAATGTTTATTCCAGTCTTAGTATCTTCCTGAAGACAGGTTAAAAAACTTGTATATGCGGGTTGTATACTTGCTGGAATGTTTTTTGTCAGAAAAGAAGGTTTTAGAATAAGGTATCCTGCAACTAAAGCAAAAACAACCACTGCAATCATTATAAAAATAGTCACCTGTCCCCTAATATTTTTTCTATTTTTATTTCTCATGTTTTTTTGTCCCATCTGTTTTTTTCTTTATGAGTTCTATTATCTCTGTATTGATATCTTTGGTAGTTCCCTGTTTGAACTTTTCCCAAAGTTTTTCATCTTCTATAAGAAGTAAATACTTTTTCATGCTCGCCTCTAATTTTAACTAAAAAGGTTTCTTATATTTAAATGTTTCTTAATAACTTACTTAGTTACTTAGTTACTTATTAAAATAGTGTCTTAAAAATAAATACTAAACTTATAAAAAACTATAAAAGACTATAAATTAGAAATTAGTAAGGATTTTGTGCCCTGTTAAGTCTTAAGAGGTTAATTCCTCCAAAAATAATCAAAATTCCGCCAACAAGAACTATCCACTTATTGATTGAAGTTACGAATGCGGGCATTACTAGAAAATTAAAAGCGTAATTGATAAAATAAGCTCCAAAAATGAGAGAGATTACTAACATAACTCCACCTCCACCACTTCTTCTCTGATAACCCGGATAAGCTGGCATATCTATTTTTAGAGTACACTATATTTAAATATTTCCGAAATATTCTGTTTTTTACGGCCTTGTAGTCTAATGGTAGAACATGTCCTTGACGTGGACAAAGCCCCAGTCCGATTCTGGGCAGGGCCACTTCTTTTTTATTGGACAATCTTTAAAAACCCATTTTCTCTTTTTCAAATATGAAAATTCCAAAGACAGTAAACAGATATTGTCCTTATTGCAATGAAAAGACTAAACAAAAGATAAAACTAGTAGGAACAGGAGGAAAAAGAGGAACTTTGACAAGAGGTAGCATTGCAAGGGCAAGAGCTCGTGGATTGGGAAGAGGAATTGGTAATAAAGGGAAATGGGGTTCTAAGCCAGCTGTTTCAAAATTCAAGAGAAAAACAAAAACCACGAAAAAAACAAACATAATGTATATCTGTGAAAAATGCGGAAAATCAAAGTACAGGCAGGGAAGAAGAAATAAAAGAGCAGGAAAGGTGTTACAGGAATAAAAATGGCACAGGCAAAGAAGAAGCAGAGATTTTTTGATGTTGAAATACCAATATTAAACAAGGTAACTCAACTTTATGCATTTGACATAAATGAGCTTAATGGAAGAACAATAAAGTATGATTTAACAAGGATTCTCAGAGGAAAAAGCGTTCTTCTTGGAATGGACGTAAAAGTTGAGGGGGATAAGGCATCTGCTTATCCAAAAGATTTCATAATTCTCCCTTATTTTATCAGAAGAGTTTTCAGAAAGGGGACAAATTATGTGGAAGATTCTTTCTCTGCAGACACTAAGGATTCAAAAGTTATTGTAAAGCCGTTTCTTATAACAAGGAAAAAAGTTTCACGTGAAGTAAGAAAAGCTCTAAGGGAAAAAGCCAGGGAAGAAATTATCAGTTACCTGAAAAATAAAAATGCTTCTGAAGTTTTTGAAGATCTTATACAGGGCAGACTGCAAAAACCATTAAGCCTGAAACTTAAAAAAACATATCCTTTGTCAATGTGCGAAATAAGAGTTTTTGAAGTTAAAAAATATCTTTAATAAAATTACAGATAATTTTATATAATTCTTTAATCTTAAAAAATATATAAAGACCAATCACATAGTTAGTTATAGGTATGACAAAAAAGAAGCAATTAGCAAAAGAGGGTGAGATGAGATTTGGTGCAGAATTTTTAAGGAAAGGTTGGCAAATTTTTCTTCCCTATGGCGAAGATAGTCCTATAGATTTATTGATAGAAAAAGAGGGGGTTTTTAAGAGAATTCAAGTAAAATCAACTTCTCCCATAAATGGTGCAATTCATTGTAGAGTTAAATCATCTAATAACTGGCAAGTTAAAAAATATACAAAAAAAGAAATAGATTTTTTTGGGATTTATGATTATGTCAACAAAAAAGGTTATTTAATTCCTATTGAAGATTTGGAAGGCATGACCGAACCAATTCTGAGATTAGAAAAAACAAAAAACAATCAAACAAAAAAAATTAGGCCAGCAGAGAAATATTGGTACTTTTAATAAAGGAAAATATTTTAAACTGATTCTTTTTCTTAAAATCATGCCTGTGTAGCTCAGGGGTAGAGCGGCAGTTTTGTAAGATTTTTACAAACGTAAAGATTTCAAATCAACTGTAGGCCGGGGGTTCAAATCCCTCCACAGGCTTTCTTTTCTTTATCAGAAGAATTATTATTTATCTTTCAATTATCTCGGCCTTACCGTCATCAATGAGAATCTTCGCTATGCTCTTTGACATATTTGCCATCTGACCTTTTTCAAATGGTCCGAGCTTTCCCCCTTCCAAATCCATGAACTCATCAACATTTGTCTTGAATATTATAAGTTCATTCTTGTCTTCTTCCTGTTTTTTCCCGCTGAAGATAGCCTGAATCTTTTTGTCTGTAAAATCTATGTTTTTCATCATTTCTTCAAAAAGTGATTTCTCAAAGATCAGCATATTCTCAAAATCCTGCTTGGAAATTCCGGTTTCAGCTGCTATCAAAACAAGGGCAAGAATCTTTTTTCTTCTTCTGAGCATCAACTCGTTAAAAAGAGTTATGGCATTTTCCAGCTGTTTTTTTGTTTTTGCTATGACCTCAGAAAAGGAATCGTCTTCTTTTGAAGCCATCTCTTTCTTGTCTTTGATGTATTCAGCAACTTCGTCAACGAAATTCTTTGGCAAGGGTTGCAACTGGTCTGAATACCTCTCTTTTCTGGATGCTTCGTATATGTCGTTGTAAGTTATCATATTTTAAGAGACAAATCCTTATTTTTAATTTTTATTGTGATGTTAGTTTAAAAAGCCAACTTTCTCTAGTAAATCCTTTCCAAGAATGCCCCCAAGTGCTCCTTTTCTTGCCTCTTTCTCGCAGAAATTAACCTTTTTTTCTTCTTCAGTTTCTTCTTCCTTTTTTTTAAAGAATCCTCTGAATTTGAATAAACCTGTCTTTGGAATAGACTGATTATAAAATAAAACAGGCACAGGATCTGCAGAATGGGCTTTTAGCCTGCAAGGAGTAGAATGGTCTCCTGTTATTACAACCTTAATGTTATTTGGTGGGGCAAAAGCAGCAAGAAATTTGAATAGGGTTTTGTCTATATATTCAAGCATGTGCTTTTTTTCAAATGGCTTGTTGTCATGCCCTGGAAGGTCTGTTTCTTTTATATGCACATATGCATAATCAAACTTCTTGAAATTTTTTCTTAGTGATTTCTCTGAAAATTCGCATGCAATCTTCAATCCTTCCCAAAGATTGGAATATGCGTCAAGATTTTTTAGTTTTGGGTAATCAAAAGAAAAGTCAGTCATACCGCAAACTTTTGCAAATCCATTCTCCAAAGGCATGTAAGTCACGGCCATCCATCTTTTGTAAAATTTAAGTTTAGGTGTCTCCATTCCCGCACCCCTCATCAGCAAAAAGTTTGCTGGCATCAATCCCTTTTTTCTTCTTTCTTCATTTAGAGGATGTGTGTCAAGAATTTGAAAGGCTTTGTCGACAAATTCTTTCAAAATGTTTGCCGTATATACAGAATTCTCATCATCGTCCATCGGTTTGAAGTCTCCTATTTTTTCCGTAGCAGATGCTTCTCCTTTTGCGTATGTATTATCATTTCCAGTTACATTGTCTGAAAATCCACCTTTCAAAACTAAAGCCGCGCGGTGTTGTATAGTTACTTTGAACTCGAATGGACATGGAAGTTTAATCTTGTTTAGAGCTTTTGCAAGAACTTCTGCCTCTGCTGTTGTAAGAGTTCTTCCAGCTCTTCTATCCAAAATTTTTCCCGATTTTAAAGAGTCTATTGTTGCAAAATTCACTCTTAAAGCAAGATCTCCTCGCATAAGTTTTAATCCTGCTCCTATTGCTTCTAGCTGTCCCCGTGAGCTATCTGCAAGATTGTTTCCGAAAATTGAAACAACTGCCTCGTCTGATTCAGGCACAAATCCCTGCCTTACCGGATACATGTAGCCTATCTGTCCTCTATTTGCAAGAAAATTTAGGTTCGGCATTTCTGCTGCTTCCAAAGGAGTTTTATCCTCAAGTTGCTTTGACGGAAGGTCTCCTAAGCCGTCAAGAATCACAAGTATGCCCTTCATGAAGTAAAATGGGCTTCTTTATTTATAAAAATTTATGTTCACTAAAAAGATTAGTCTTTTAAATGATTAAGTGACTGATAAAAGTTATAAATGTTCCAAACTTAAGAAAAACATGTTTAATTTTTTAAAGGAGAAAATAAAAAGCTGGGCAAAAAAGATTTCAAAGGAAAAAGCCAAAGAGCCTGAGGAAGCAAAAACAGAGGAAGCTCAGCCAAAGGAAAGCAAAAAGATAATTGTAAAGCCAGAAAAAAAGAGTTTTTTTGAAAAGATAAAGGATAGAATATCAAAAACAAAGATTTCTGAGGAAGAATTTGAAAAATATAGTGGGGATTTGAAAAATCTTTTGCTGGAGAATAATGTTGCCTATGAAGTTGCTGAAAAAATAATTTCAGAGCTGAAGAAAAGAATCATAGGAAAAGAAATTTTGAAAAAAGAGGTTGAATCAGAGATAAGAGACAGTCTCAGGGAAACTATTGAAGAGATTTTAATAGAGCCCTTTGACGTTGTTTCAAGAATAACAGATAAGAGATTAGAAAATAAAAATGTGCCTTATGTGATTCTTTTTGTAGGAATAAACGGGACGGGAAAAACAACAACAATAGCGAAGATTGCTGACTATCTCAAAAAGAAGAATATTTCCAGCGTTATAGCCGCAGGGGATACTTTTCGTGCCGCATCTATAGAACAACTGAAAAAACATGGGGAAGCACTTAGAATTAAAATCATAAGCCAGCAATATGGTGCAGACCCTGCTGCAGTGGGTTTTGATGCAATAAGCTATGCTAAAAAGAATCACATAGACTGTGTTTTAATAGACACTGCAGGAAGAATGCACACAGCAAAGAACTTAATGAAAGAGATTGAAAAAATTTCAAAAGTTTGTAAGCCTGATCTTAAAATTTTTATAGGGGAAAGTGTAACAGGAAATGATTCTGTGGAACAAGCAAAAAGCTTTAATTTTGCAATCGGAATTCAGGGAATAATCCTTACTAAAGCTGATGTGGATGAAAAAGGTGGTGCAGCACTTTCAGTGGGGTATTCAATAAAAAAACCAATTCTTTTTCTCGGTACAGGGCAGGAATACGAAGACATTGAGATTTTCAGCAAAAAACAATTCTCAGAAAAGCTTGGGTTGTAAATAAACCACAAATTTATTAACTCATAATTTCCTGCATTTAACATGCTTGAAAAACTTGGAGAGATTCTCAGAAAAGCTACAGATAAGATAGCAAATGCCATATTGCTTGATAAAGATCTTGTAGATTCTGTTATAAAAGACCTTCAAAGAGCATTAATAGAAGCAGATGTAAATATAACTCTGGTTAAGCAGATTTCTGATGAAATAAGGAAGGCGGCTCTTGACGAGAGAATAAAGGGAATAGAAAAGAAAGAACACATAATAAAGCTGCTTCATGATGAGTTGACGGGAATTCTTGGAGAGTACAAGCCATTAAAGCTAAGGGAGAAAGAAAACAGAATTATGTTCCTTGGATTGTATGGCGCTGGAAAAACAACAACTGTTGCAAAACTCGGAAATTATTATGCCAAGCGTGGGAAAAGAGTTGCCCTTGTTGGATTAGATGTTTATAGACCAGCTGCCCCTGAGCAGCTTAAGCAGTTGGCAGACAAGAATAAGCTCCAGAGCTTTGTTGATGTGGAGGAAAAAAATCCCTTAAAGCTTTGGAAAAGCTTTGGAAAAAAATTGAAAGAATTTGATTTAATTCTTATAGATACAGCAGGCAGGCACACTTTGGACAAAGCTTTAATTGATGAAATAAAATCTTTGGACAAGGAAATAAAGCCAACTGAAATTATTCTTGTGATGCCTGCAGACATCGGTCAAGCGGCAAAAAAACAGGTGCAAGAATTTCTTCAGGCTCTGAAAATTTCAGGAATTATAATAACAAGAATGGATTCTACTGCAAAGGGTGGTGGCGCTTTAACAGCTTGCGCAGAAACCAAGGCACCAGTTTATTTTATTGCAACAGGAGAAAAAATAAATGATTTGGAAGAGTTCAATCCAAAATCTTTCCTTTCTAGGCTTCTCGGAATGGGAGACTTGGAAGCCCTTATGGAAAAGATTAGGTCTGTAACAGATGAAGATAAGCAGAAAAAAATAGAAAAAAAGATTGAAGAGGGGAAATTAACGCTTGAAGATGTTATTGAACAGGTAAAATCAATGAGCTCTCTTGGGGGTTTTGAAAAAATAAAGTCAATGATTCCTGGATTTGGGTCTGCAAAGATAATGGAAAATGTTCTTGAAAATCAAGAAGCGAAGATTGCAAAATGGGAGCACATACTAAAATCAATGACGCCTGAAGAAAAAGCAAATCCAGAGCTTCTTGAAAAACAAACCTCCAGAATTGCAAGAATTGCCCAGGGCGCCGGAGTCCATGGGAGCGATGTCCGTGCACTTTTAAAACAATACAAATTATTAAATGAGATTATTAAATCAGGAGGAATGGATATGTCTAATGGAATGAACCAAAAGCAAATGCAAAAGCTCGCGAAAAAATTCGGAAAAATGAAAAAAATAAGGTTTTAAAATAGAAATATCTTTAAAAAATCATGAAATACAAAATTTTTCTCTTAATCTTCCTTGTAAGCCTCATCAGTTCCATAATCCTTTCAACGAATGGAACAACAGGCGTATGCAAGCCGGGTGCAGGCTGCGACTTAGTGAATAATTCTTCATATGGTTCTACTCTTGGGATAAAAAATTCAGTATATGGTATTTTCATATTCTCATTTATGGTTCTGGTTACACTTTTCCATATAACAAAACCGAACAAGCACACAAGAATGGTGATACACACAGCAACAATTATTGGCTCATTAATAGCTATCTACTTCTTGTATCTACAAATATTTATCATAAAATACTTCTGTGAGTTTTGTCTCTTAATTGACCTAGGATTGTTAGTTTCTTTAGTGTTCATGTTTTGGCTTTGGGAGCATTAAAAATGACAGAAAAAATTCTCCAGATTGGGGCAGAGGCGGTTATTTTGCTAGAAGACAACAATGTTATAAAAAGGCGGGTAAAAAAATCCTACAGGCTTAATGATATTGACGAGGAAATAAGAAAGCTAAGAACAAGGTCAGAAGCAAAACTTCTTTCAAAGGCTTCAAAAATAATAGATGTCCCTGAAATAAAAAAGATTGATGAAAAAACTAAGGAAATCTCCCTTGAATTTGTGGATGGAAAAAAGCTTTCAGATTATCTGGATTCTTTTCCTCTTGAAAAGCAAAAAAAGATATGCAGAATTATTGGACAGAGCATAGCAAAAATTCATGACTCTGATATAATTCATGGGGATTTAACAACCTCAAACATGATCCTAGTAGAAAACCGTGACACGAAAGTATTCTTCATAGATTTTGGGCTTGGCTTCATAAGCAAAAAGGTGGAAGACAAAGCTGTTGATCTTCATTTATTAAAACAGGCTCTTGAAGCAAAACATTTCAAAAACTGGGATATTCTTTTTGAGGAAGTGATTCAGGGCTACTCTTCTTCAAAAAACTCAGATGCTGTTCTTGAACAGCTCAAGAAAGTTGAGGCTCGTGGTCGTTATAAAGAATCTTATTAGAAACTCTTATAAATCCTTAGCCGTTTTTTTCTGCATAGCCCTGTAGTATAGCGGTCAAGTATACGAGCCTTTGAAGCTTGTGACCCAGGTTCGAATCCTGGCAGGGCTATTTATTTAAAAAATCCTTTGTAAAATATTTCTCTGTTAATGTCTTGCCTTGTAGGAACCATTTTTCTGAAGAAATCTGCAATTCTAGTTTTCTGGTATTTCTCTCCTGTAAGAATCGCAGCAAGTTTCATTAGTTCCACGCTTCCTTCTGAGCCTTTTTTGTATATTGTATACGGCTCCATATTATAGAGTGCTCTTAAAATATTCAAATCATAAGGAACAACAGCAAGTACTGGAATGTCAAGGGTTCTCTCAATGTCATCAAGAGAAATCTCAAAATTCTTTTTGTGAACTTTGTTGAGTATTATCCCTGAAATAGGTGTTCCTCTTTGTTTTGCGAGTTTGGCTGCTTTTAAGCTGGCGCTCATCGTTGGACGGTCAGGTGTTGAAACAACAAAGACTTCGTCAGATGCCAGCATCACCGCAAGAGTTTCTTCATCTAGAGAAGGAGAAGAGTCAAGAACAATAACATCATATTTCCTCTTTACCTCCTTGAGATAGTCTTTCAATTTTAATGGGTTCACATCTATATTATGAAATATAGAGGCCGGAAGAATATCTAAATTTCCTAGAGGGTATATAGCCTCTCTAATCCTTGCATTTCTGTTAAGAACGTCGTGCAGTGTCTTTTCAGGATCAATTATGTTCATATGAAGTCCTAATGCGGGAGAAGAAAGGTTGCCGTCAACAAGAAGAACTTTTTTCCCAAGGTTGGAAAACGCTCCTCCAAGCCCAGCTACTATACTTGTCTTGCCAACACCTCCTTTAAGGCTTACAATGCCTATGGTTTTACCCATGACTACAGAAAGTTTTTTGCGTTTAAATATTTTTTATTCTTTTAACTTTTCAATACATATAAAAATTTAAAAACGAACTTTTTCATCTACTTGAATGCCAAAAGAAAAAACAGAGAAAAAAGCTGAAATAAAGAAAATTTCAGAAAGTGAATTTGAATCCAAAGTATTGGAAATGGCTGAAAAAGGAATAACTTCTGAAAAGATAGGAGAAGCTCTGAGGCTTCAGGGAAACCACCCGATGGAATACAAAAAAATCTCAAAAATCCTTAAGGAAAAAGGAATTTACACTTCTCCTGAGGTAAAAAATTTGCAGAAAAAACTGGAAAGGATAACAAGGCATAAGGAAAAAAATATTCAGGACAAGAGAGCAATGAGAGAACGAGAGAGAGTATTCTCTCTTTTGAGAAAGCAGAAAGCATATCACAAAATAGCATAAAATTATTAATTTTTAAAAATGGAAAAGAGAGAAAAAGATAAATTTTCTTTAGAAGAAAGCATGAAAGATGCTGTTAAGAAACTTTTAGAAATTCCAAAAGAGAAAGAGGTACTTGTTGTCAGCCATTTTGACACTGATGGAATTTCATCTGCTGCAATAATGATTCAGGCCCTGAAAAACCTAGACAGAAAATTCTCTGTTAAGATAGTCAAAAGGCTGGAGTCTGACTTCATTCACAAGCTTGAAAAGAACAAGCATATAATTTTTTTAGATCTTGCGTCTGGGATGCTTAACAACATAAAAGAAGCAGGGCTTGGAAATGTATTAATAATAGACCACCACGAAATTGTTCAGGAAATACCTGAAAGTGTGACAATGGTAAACCCAATTATTTATGGTAAAGAGAATATAAGCAGTTCAGGACTCACTTATCTTTTTTGCAAAGAAATTAATCCTGAAAACAGAAAATTCTCAAAGCTTGCTGTTCTTGGGATGATTGGAGATTTGATGGGATCCAACATAGATAGGCTAAATAACGGAATTCTGGATGAGGGGGAAATAAAAAGAAAGCGTGGATTGCTGATTTATCCATGGACAAGACCAATAAACAAAGTTCTTGAATATAATTCAGAGCCTTACATTCCAGGAATTACGGGAAATCCTATAGGAGTTTTAGAGCTTCTAAGACAATCTGGCATTGAGCCCACAAATGGGAAGTATAAAAGTTTGATAGATCTAGATGACGAGGAAATGAAAAAGCTTGTAACTGCGATAATGATAAGAAATCCCAGTACAAGAAATAAAGAGATTGTAGGCGAGATCTTTCTTCTAAAATTTTTCAATAAACTCGAGGATGCAAGAGAGCTCAGCGCAATGATAAATGCCTGTTCCAGGCTTGATGAACCTGAAGTTGCTCTCCAGTTTTGCATGGAAGTTCCTAATTCAAAAAAAAAGGCAGAGGCAATTCATGTAAAATACAAGCAACATTTGATATCTGGGCTAGCATTTGTAAGAAACTCTGTAGAAAATTCAGATAAGATACAGGGAAAAGGTTTTTTGATAATAAATGCAAGAGACAGAATAAAAGACACAATTATAGGCACTATAGCAAGCATACTCTCAAACTCATCCTTGTACGAAGAAGGGACTGTTATAACAACTATGGCTTATTACGAAGATAAAATAAAAGTGTCTTCAAGAAATGTTGGGAGAAAGGGGAGAAATGTCAGGGAGATTCTTGATTCTGTAATAAAAAAGACAGGCGGGGAAGTTGGCGGCCATGAATTTGCTGCAGGATGCATAGTAAATCGGGATAAGGAAATAGAATTTATAGATTCTTTAAGGAAAATGTTTGAAGTAGAGCTAGTGAAGGTTTAAAACCCCTATTTTTCTACATAATTTATGAAGCTTGAAATTGGAGATATTGTCTTATGTACTGTTGATAGAATAGTAGGAACAACTGTTTTTGTCCATATAGAGGGGAGTGGCGAAGGCTCAATAGTTTTCTCTGAGATAGCACCAGGAAGAATAAGAAACATAAGGGACTATGTTGTACCTAAGAAAAAGATAGTCTGCAAAATTCTAAGAATTTCTGGTGACAGAATTGACCTTTCTCTGAGGAGGGTAACATTAAAAGAGCAAAAAGAAGTAAAGGAAGGGGACAAGCTTGAAAAAAGTTATGAGAGTATTATCATGGGGGTTCTTGGAGAAAAGGCAAAAGACATAATTGAAGAGGTATTGAAAAAAGAAAAGTTTGTTGATTTTTTAGAGAGGGCAAAGGAAAATCCGAAAGAACTTGAAAAAATTGCTGGGGAAGAAAATTCTAAAAAGATTTTGGAAATAATAACCTCTCAGCAGAAACATAAAAAAGGCGTTGTTAAAAGAGAAGTGATTATAAAAAGTATGAATCCAGATGGGTTGGGAATTATAAAAGGGGTTTTAGGAAATGTAGATGGCATAGAAATAAAGTATCTCTCTGCAGGGAAATATTCATTAAAAAAAGAGGATGAAAACATAAAAGAAGCAGATCAGAAACTGAGGGAAACATTAGAAAATATTGAGAAAAAGGCTAAAAACAAAGATGTATTTTTTAGTATTGTAAAGAAGTAAATGGAATGGAATTGAAATACAGATTTCATTTCTAACGATTTTGGAATGAAACAAAAGGCTTAAAAAGATGGATTTTTATGGAAGTTTATGGAAAAGATGGAAAATTCCCTCGAGAAAGGAGTTTATTATCCTATTGTTCTTGGAATTGTCTTTGATATAAAAACAAAGAAAATACTGATTGGGAAGAGAAAAGATTCAAAAGATATAAAAGGATTAACTTGGGCTTTTCCCGGAGGAAGACCACAGCATGGAGAAGAGCTTGAAGCTGCAATAAAGAGGGAAATTAAGGAAGAAACAAATCTTGATATTGAAAGCATGGGGGTAATCTTTGCCAAGACTTATTCAGAGAAAAGAGATTTGCTGGGAATTTATTTCTTATGTGAGATTGTTGGAGGGAAAGAAAAACCAAATGAAGATTTCAGCGAAACAAAATGGGTTTCTCCAAAGGAGCTGAAAAAATATTTTACAACTTCTTTTCACCCGAAACTTCAAGAGTACCTTGAAGGTCTTACAAATTAGATTATGAAGCTGAAAAAGTGCAAGTTCTGCAACATATACACATTAAAAGAAAACTGTGCCAAGTGCAATAATAAAACTTCTGATGCTCATTATAAGTTTATCAAAATAAAAAGCAATGAATTAGAAAAGAACTGATTGTTTTTCTCCAAGCAAAGCTTTTCCGTATTCCCCGTCATAACCAGGTAAAACTTTTATCTTTTCTGCTCTATTATTGAGTATTAACTCAACAAGCTTTGCATCAAAACTTTTCCCAAGTAGGCTTTCTTTTGAAATTTTTAAAAGAATGTTCAATTCATTTCCAAAGTTTTTTATTAATTCATTATAAATTTCCCATGTCTTGGGGCTTTCCAGTCTGCTGTTAATTGCAAGTGCAATAACTTCGTGGAGAGGCAAGAGTTTATGGAAAGGCTTTGCATTTTTTCCTCTGTGGCCTTTAGGAAAGGCAGCTATTTCTTCAACTCTATTATCAACACCTATTGTCATTGGTTTTTTGCATACAGGACAAATTCCTTTCAATTTTTTGGTTTCTTCTGGTCCGCATGAAAAATTACATAGTCTATGGCCGTCCCAATGATATTTTCCATATTCTGGAGGAGTTTCTATAGTCGCCTTCAAGCCTGTTCCTGTCCTTATAGCTTTTATTATATTGTCATAAGAAAGTTCAGGCATTTCAAAAATGGTGGCTTCTCTTCCGAGGCGCCATGGCCAGAAACTGTGAGCATCTGAAAAGCTGACTACATTAATTCCTTCTGAGACTTCTTTGAATCGCCAAAGCATTGATGGGTCTGCACTCATTCCTGATTCTATAGCATAAACTTTTCTAGTTTGCTCCTGAAAACATTCTTTTAGAGAATTAAATCCTGACCTGCTTCCGAAAAGCCCAAACCAGGGGGTCATGCAGTGTGCAGGAATTATTTCTACTTTATCACTGATTTTTTTCAATGCTTCAACAAGCTCAGGAGAAGTCATTCCGAATATAGGTCTTCCATCATAGTCAAGTCTCCCTTTGCTTCCTAAAAATTCAGTTAGCTGATTTGCAACTTCTTTGTCAGGTGCAAAAATCAAAAGATGAATAGCCCTTCTTCCTTCCTGGCTATACATCAAGCTTACTTCAGTCTGCCACAAAAAAGGAAAACCTGAAGCTGTTCTCATGATTCCTTTATCATCTTCTGTAAGCTTTTCATCAATTTCTTTTCTCCTTAATGGATGCTGGAAATCTCCGACACCAAGAAGACTAAGCCCTTTAATCCTTGCGTATTTTTCAAGGTTTTCTATAGAAATGTTCTTGCTTGTTGCTCTTGCATACTTTGAATGTATTTGCAAATCAGCAATTATTTCCATTTTTTAATTAGAATAAGATTACTTTTAAGGATTTAGTTAATCTTGTTTTGCAAAATAATCTTTATCTAGAACAAGTGGCTACATTATTAATGGTTTGTAGCGTAAAGCCAAATCCGCATCCCTGATCAACTACATATAACTGAGTTACTGTAGTTACTGTCTTAGTAGCCCCTATAGGAGTAGTAGGAGTTGTATAAATACTTACAAGTGTTGTAGTAGGATTCACTTGTGTTGTAACCAAAGTAATAGTAGAAGCTGTATTCTGAATTACTTTTGGAGGATTGCTATTTGAGGAAGTTGGTATAGGCGTAGTTATTACACTTGCATTGGTGTTAGGAACACTTTCTACAGGACAATCTGTACTAGAACAAAAAGTCGCCTTGTTGTTTGTACATAATTTGAGTCCATTTTCACAATTAGAAGTTATTTTTGTCTGAGCTACAGCAGTAACAGCTTTAGTCTGGTTATCAACTTGAGTTTTATAAAAGGTTACAATGGTTTTAGTTGGTTCTGTTACGTTTGTAGATTTTACTACCGTTGTAACTGTATTAGGTATTGTTGAAATGACAGGGCCCGTGGTGCTTGGAGTTACAGGAGTTGTGACTGAAGGAGTTCCAGTGCCTATAGTCGCATTTGTTGAGGATGAAGAATTAGTGGTTGTTGTTTTATTTCGTTGTGTATTTGTATTTCCTGAAGAACTGAAGTTTGTTGTTGTAGAGTTTTTTCCAGATGCTTTGCTACTAATATTTCCTCCAGGAGTAGTTGTAGCTTTTTTTGTTGTTGTGGTTGTAGTTGGTGGAGTGGTTGTAGTTGGGGTAGTGGTTGTCTTTCCTGTTATTTTATTCAAGAAATTTGTAAAAATATTGGCAGAAACAAAAGACATAGAAATAGTTACAGCAAAAAGAAACAAAAAAATCCAAAGCTCTTTTTTCATTTTAGTTATTATTCAAAAAAGCTTATAAATCTTTTGCAGTAATGAGTAGTAAGCCCCTATAGTTCAGCCTGGATAGAACGCAAGCTTGCGGAGCTTGAAGCCGGGGTTCAAATCCTCGTGGGGGCATTTTTTTACTCGTCATCTTTACCATCGACAACTCCAGCTTCAGTCACAAGGAAAACCACTTCATTCTCAGGAAGGTTTGGCGAGTCAATCATTTTTGCAACTCTGCTTCCTTGCTTTCCTCTTCTAAGATAAATTCTATAAGTTGAAGCATGCCCTACAATGTGTCCCCCTATAGCTGTTGTAGGATCTCCAAACATCTGCGCAGGATTTGCCATTACCTGATTTGTTACATAAACAGCAAGATTGTAAGTTTCTGCAATCTTCATTAAATTGTGAATGTACCTATTAAGTTTCTGCTGCCTATCTGCTAATTGTCCTCTTCCAGAAAATTCTGCACGAAAATGAGCTGTTAAAGAATCAATAACCATAAGCTTTATTGGCTCTCCATTTTTTATCATTTCAGAAATCTTATCAAGAAGAAGAATCTGATGGTCTGAATTAAATGCTCTCGCCACAAAGATATTTTTTAGAACTATTTCAGCGTTTGCTCCAAGCTTTTCTGCAATCTGCTTTATCCTGCTTGGCCTGAAAGTTCCTTCTGTGTCAATAAAGACGCATTTTCCATTGGCACCGCCCAGTTCAGCCGGCAATTGTACATTGATTGCAAGGGTCAATCCAATTTGGGTTTTTCCTGAGCCATAAGCACCAAATGCTTCTGTAATTGCTCTTGATTCAACACCTCTTCCTCCGAGTAAACCATCAAGGGCTTTGCTCCCTGTTGTTATGAAATTGACTGTTTCTCTTTTTTTTGCATATTCTGTGCCATCAACAAAACCAATGTCAAGCATTTTTCTCGAGGCCTGAATAATCTTTCTTGCAACAGCTTCGCTTACTCCTGCAACGTCAGAAAGACTAGAAGGCGTCATGACAGCAATAGACATAAGATCATAAATTCCAGCTGAATCTAATTTAGCAGAGACAGCAGGGCCCACACCTGGAAGGTCAGTAATTTTTGGTTCTTTGTTTTCAGAAGTCTCATCAAGCTGTTTTATCTCGCTTTTAGCCATAAATCTTGGAGATATGACTTGTTTATAAAGATTATTTAACTTCTAGATATATCTTATAAAACATACTAAAATTCATTGCTTTCTTAAGGATTAAGGATTATTTTCAAGTTCAGATAAAACTTCTTCAGGATTAGCTTCCTTTGCGTCTTCCACTGATAACTCAGGAGTATTAAAAAAAGAGTTGTTTCTTACACTTCCTGTAAAAACCATTTCTTTTCCAAGAAATTTCTCTTTTTCCTCTGCAAATTTCCCAAAATCTTCAACGCCTGAAAACCCGGCTTTAAGCAAAGCTTCGTGAAAGAGCACTGCTTTGATGGAATCTGTTCCGTCATCAAGAACCATGTTTGAAACTGATCTTCTTTCTGGAACGACTTTACCATGAGTTGCACAGGAAGAAAATTCTCCTTCCTGAACCACTTTTTTGCTGCACTCAGGGCAGACATTAAAAAAACGGGGTTCAAAAACCTGAAGTATAAATGCCCTCACGCTTGTACTATCTCCAATTTTAAGATCAATTATATTTTTTTTCTTGAATACCTTTTCTGTTTTTACATTTCCAAGAACTTCTTGGCTCGGCTTTATCTCTGAAAAGTTTCCAAGATGAATCTCATTTTCCCTCATACTTCCGTTTGAAATTTCAACTGTAGTCCCGACTGCAATCTTTCCTGTTTCAATCATCCCAATGTGGTTTGTATCCCATAAAACGACTTTTATATTTGAAGTTTCATCAGCAATCCAGAAGTTTACAACTTTGCTTTGATCTCCTTTCTTTGTCGTAAAACTTCTTACAGGAAAAAGGTTTATCACTTTTCCGATTGTATTAACTTTCCTCATTCCGGGAAGCAATTCATCTATCTTCAATTTTTCATTTTCAAAAGATATCTTTAGTTCAGAAGCAATCACTTGCGCAGCCCCTTCTTTGCTGATTAAACCGGAAAGCTTTGCTCTTTTAGCCTCAACTCTTCTTTCAACTTCATCTTTGTCAATTCCTGAAGCTTTTGAAATTTTCTCAATTATTCTGTCATAGTTTCCCTGCATCATTTCCCAGGAAAATAACTGTTATTTTTAAGCATTGTTGTATGGAAGACCTAGAAATAAAGATTGGTTTTTTCTATTATCCAAAAATGTTTATAAAGTTATTTCCTTAAAATAAATTATGAGTATCGTAGCAGTAAAGATAAAGATTATGCCATCTTCACCTGAAACAGATTTGAAAGAAATCGAAAAGCGTATAATGCGTGTACTAAAGAAAAATAATGTAAAAAATCCTAGTTTTGAAGTCCAGCCAATTGCCTTCGGGCTAAAAGCCCTAATAATGATGATTGGATGGCCTGAAGAAAAAGAGCTTGATGAGTTGGAGGGAGAATTGGGAAAAATTGAAGAAGTTAGTTCTGTTCAGGTTATTGACATCAGGAGAGCTATAGGTTAAAATGCTGACGCGGGAACAAGCTGACAATATAAAGAAGCAACTAGTTAGGCAGATAGAGTCTTCTTTTCCTGAAGACAGAAAAGAATTTGCAATATCACAAATAGAAACCATGGGTTCTGAGCAGCTTGAAGAATTTCTTGTAAGAAACAATCTCCTGAAAAAGCAAGATGTCAGCCAACCAGTTTCAGGACAATGCGTTTTTTGCTCTATTGTCTTTGGAGATATAAATTCATACAAAATAGCTGAGAATTCAAAAGCAATTGCTGTTCTGGAAATAAACCCTATTTCTCGTGGCCATATAATAATAATTCCTAAAGAGCACATACAATCAAAAAAAGACCTTCCAAAAGAAGTACATACACTCGCGAAAAAAGTTTCTTCATTGATAAAATCAAGGTTGAAGCCGGCATCAATAAAAATTGAATCATCGAATATTCTCGGGCATGAAATAATTAATGTTGTTCCTTTTTACAATAACAAGGAAGATTATGGCACAAGAAAAAGTGCAAGCGAGGAAGAGCTTTCAGAGTTGCAAGAGATTTTTAAGGGGAAACAAGAAATAATAAAGCCATTAGTAAAAAGAAAAGGTAGTAAAAAAATGATTAAAGATTTTGTAGAAAAAATTTGGTTACCAAAAAGAATACCATAATCCTTTATTCCAGAGATAAAGGAAAATAATAAAGCTAAAAAGAAAAACAGGGGTAAAGGGAATTCCTTCTCTTATCATAATTTTTCTTTTTTCTCGCCTTAAAAGTGTAATTTCTTCCTTCTTTAAGCCATCCCATTTTGCTTTTATTGTTCTTCCTTTCACTTTGACATCCCTGTAAAGCCAGTCCCCTTCTCTAAGCTTGCTTGTTTCCTGATTTTTTATCATAGATACTTCATCAACTGCTTTTGCATAAAAGTACAGATACGGCACTAAAAAAGTAAAAATTCCTAAATAAAACAGCAAATTTTCATAAAATCCAAGAATAATAAATATCAAAGAAATGAAAATTGCGACATTTACTGCTTTTTTATTTTTTAGGAACTGCTTTCCGAACTCTTTCTTAAATTTTTTGTAGTTTTTGAGGCACAAAACCCCGCTTATAATTATACTGTAAAGAGCCCCAACAAGCAGGAAGATAAGAAGGAAAAAAGAAAAATTCTGTACATTGTTATAAAAACTTTCTGAAAAAGAGAGAACCGCACCAAGAGAAATCAACAGCTTAGCATCTCCTCCTGCGAAAAATCTTCCATAATAAAGCACATTACCAAGGATTAGAAAAATCCCGAGACCTAAAATTCCTTGATAAAAGAAATTAAAGTTGCCTAAGGAAAATAAGGAATAGAAGAACCTAAACCCAATGGCAAATGCAATCAGGGAAAAATTCAGCCAATTTGCTATTTCTCTTGATTTAATATCCTGAAAAGTTGCAAAGATAATCCAGATAAGAGCGATAGCAGATAAAAAAAATATCTCAAACATTCTTCTTTACCGAATCCCTAGATCTCTGACTTCCGCCTTTTCTGTATGGATATTTTCTATTTTCTTTTCTTTTATTCTTCCTTTTATTCCTTCCTTGAGAAAATCCATAATCCATAACAAAACAAGAATAAGTTTCTTTAAAAAAATTTCCTTAGTAGGTAATTTTTATTCTTTCATTAGGAAGTACAACTTATAGGTGGTATAGATGGACAAAGACTTATGCCATACTTTGTGTAAGCTGGTTGAGTTGCAAACCAGGTACAATTTCCAAGTGCTTGTCCACCCGGAAGGTCAGTAGATTGTAATGTTCTCTGAAATGAACAGTAATTATACTTATCATTTGTTGTACAGGCTGTAGCGCATGTGGTTTTTATGTTATCAACATTGTTTGATGATAAGAAAGGAAGAAATCTGTTCCATCCTATACTAAATCCCAAAGCTAAGATTACAAGAACTATTACTCCAAGAATTATTAGGATAAGAGTGTTAGTACTCATTTCTTGACCTCTTTTTACCCTTAGAATATCCATGTTTAAGTTAGGTTTATTTTGTTTAAAAATGTTTTTATGTTGGGAGGTTATATCTTATTGAAATAAAACCACGATCCAAAAAAAGGTATCTTCCTTGATTATCATATTTTATCCCAAGAGCAGAATCAATTTGGTCTTTTGTAAATCCTAAATTCGAATAAAGGTCTATCTTTTCTCTCATAAGTTTTATTTCCTTTACAGTCCCGAGGTCAAAATTCTTGTTAAATATCCCCAAAGACACATAAAAACTTACTATTGCGAGAATGCAGATTAGGACAACTCCAAGTACAAGAAGTGTTACAGGCACATCGCCGCGTTTGTTTATCATCTTGTCATAAAGAGGTCTAGATTTTTCATGTTATTAAAATCTAATTTAATTTCTTCAAAAACATTATATGGAGTGGTTGGCTCTTTTACTTCCAATTTAGATTCTCCAAAATAATTATTATTTCCAATTCCAGGAAAAGTTCCAAGCCAAATTTTTGATACATATTCTCCACCATATAAACCTTTAAAGATACTAATTGCAAAATTGCCTGTAGATGCGCTAAGGTCTCCTTGATTTTTTATTTGTTCATAAACAATTTTTCCATTTACGTCTTTTGTTAATAAGTAGGAATACAAAGATTTAGAGGCAAGTACATCTGAAGTCTGAGAAAAAGAGCGGCTGCTTTTTAGATTATTCGGGGAAATTGAAGCAATAAAGATAGCAATCCCAAGCACTATTATTATAATTATTGTTGCAACTATCCATGTGAGCGTTTCTCCAGTTTGTGCTTTTCTGCTTTTTATAATTTTACTAAACATTTTTTTCAGCTTTTTGAATTATTGAGGTTATTTTTACAAAATATTGTTTGCCACTTTTGTCTAACACATACATCCCTCTTTCAAGACAAAGGGGAAGGCTTTTCCCAGAAAGCTTGCAGAAATCCTTAAGATTTGCATTTTCTGTAGAAACTTCAGCTAAAGGATTTGAATTTTGATATGTGTTAAAATCATAAATTCTTATATCCAAAAAATACTGACCCTGGTTTTTCCATCCATAAACATCTTCAACATTAAAATTAAGGTTGCATTTTGATAAAAGATCACCACCAGACGCTTGGTTTGAAAATCCCTCTCTTAAATATCCTGCATAAGATACGCAATTTGCTGCTTTATCTGCTAAAAGACTAGCTTCAACACCTCTTACATCATACGGTTTTCCGTAAAAGGAAATGACCATATAGACAATCGCTCCTGCAACTAAGAAAAGGATTACAAACCAATACACAGACATTATTTTTTCGGCTGCTTTTTTGTTTTTCATTTTATTGTATAACAAAAACAAATCCTTTTTTTGTGTCAGTATCAAAAAAATAATTTGAAGTAGTGCCGTCAAAATTAAGCTTATTAAAAAAAGAATAGCTGTAACCTCCTTTTTCCCTTAATTGAACTGTTACAACATTGCCATTTATTTTCACTATTTGACTAAGAGGAAAATTTTCTTTGGTTGCAGTGTTTATAGTATCTTCCATATTAAGGTGAATTGTCATTCCAGGCTCTGCGGCATCAATCATTAGCGCAATCTGCTTAGCATATTTTTCTTCAAGAACAGCGGCACTTCCAGCTTTGGAAAAAAGGAATATCATAAGAATTGCTATGAAAGTGATGTTCAATACAATAAAAATTATGTTCTCTGTTAAAATATTCGCTTTTTTTTCTTTTATCATTTCACGCCTTTGTTATAAATTCACCGCCGCTTTGCAGTCTTGAAGAAGTTTCTGAAGTTGGTATTATATAAACCTTAAGAAATGCGTCAGATTTTGAGCTAATAATTCCCACATAGGAATTGGCTATTCCTGTAACAACTGAATATTTTCCATTTGTTAGTATTCTGTCTTGAGATAGGCTGATCTGCACTTGTGGTTGTGAACTAAATTGGCTTACATCATTTATACCATATAAATAATGTAAATAAGTTTGAGTGTCATCTTTTTTGGTTTGTTGTAAAAATGTATAAAACTCCTGGTAAGAGATTTGGCTAGTTTTATCTTGTATTGTTTTGTCAAAGGATATTATGGAACATATAGCATAATAAACATTATTTGTAGTGGAAGTTCCATAATTTATCTTCCCTTCTCCAAACTCAAACCAGCAATTGGACATAGAATTTGCAAGAGCTGTCATTATTTGGGTTTTTGTTGAATCAACGCTTATTTTTTCAGATGCTGAAAAGTCCTGACAGTCTTGTCCTCCTGATATGCACAAATAGCCTATTTTACAGTTTATTGGTCCAGATGGTAAACTAGATTGCCCTTTTAGGACAACGGAATTTTTGCATATCTCTGCATCAGTAGTCTTGCCTAAATTAAGTCTGAATATCAAAAAAAGTATTATGATAAAGCTAACTATAAGAACTATCAATGTAACAAGTTGTGTTGTTGTTAGTTCACCTTTTTTGTTTTTCATTTTACATTGCTCCCAATCTTTTAAGCAGAAAATAAACCCCGAAAAGGGCTGCCGCGAAAAAAATTATCCATATAACATATTTTATGAATTCTTCAAGATCCATTTTATTTTTTACTTATTACTTTATTTGTTTTGTCTATATTAAGTGTTATCGGTGGATTATCTATGGTTATAGAACTCCCTTGTATTAAATATCCTTCATTATTCACGCATACACCATTGCTGTCACACACATCTGCATTATCAGATTTACAAAGACAGATGCAGTTTGAGAGCCCAAGATTTTTGCATGAATTTGGCATTTGGGCCTGGGTCGTTTTAAATTTCCAAAAACCACTTGTAACTTGATGTGGCCAGCTTTCTAAAACCCATCCTTTTGGATTATAAATATCAACAGATATTTTTCCTGTTTTAATTTCGCCAATAAGAAAAGGCAGTGTGGCTTTTGCCTGATCTAGTTCCTTGGATGTCTTCGCAGAAAAATAAAGAGAAATTAAAAAATAAGCAAGAAAACCAATGGCAATTAAGGCGATTATTATTTTCAAAGTTTCTTCTACCAGTAAAAAACCTTCTTTGTTCATTTTATAAAAATTAAGAGTGCTCTTGGGGTTGGATTTCCGCCAAGATTATTAAAAAAATCTATTATATAATTCTTAAAGAAAAGATAAACTCCTGCGATAACTGCGACAAAAACCAGAATCCCAAGAATTATTTTTATGAGTTGTTCTTCAGTTAACATTTCATCCAAAAAGACTTTTAATTTTGTCTATAATTGAAGTTCCTTGATTCTTAAGCACAAATATTGCTATCATGAGTATCACTAAAATCGCAACAGCTATTAGAAGCCATGGAAGATAATCAGAAACAATCCCTTTCTTATACCTCTTCATATAAAGAAAAGTTATAAAGAATTAATAAAGTTAACTAAACTAATCCACCGACAACTATTGACGTGAGAACGAAAAGAACTATGACAGAAAGGAATGCTGTAATAACATAAAGCAGAATTGCACTTATAAGATTTTTTCCTGTTTTGTTTGTTCTTTCAAGCTTATCTTCACCAGAATCTATTACAACAAGAGCTCTCGTAAGTATGAAAACTATTTCCACAAGATAAATTCCTATTATCAGCTGAAGGAAATAAGGAGGGATCATTTTTGTGATATCAAAAATATTAACTATGTTTCCTAAATTCCCTAGGTTTCCTACTCCCTGACCGCTTAAATTTTTTATATTTAGCCTTGTAAGAATTGAGGTTATCATTGCTGCCAGGCCGACAACAACCCCTGAAAGAAGTGGTGCTAGGAAAGACATGTTGCTTTTCATGTCAGATATGACCTCAGCAAGAAGATCCTTAAGTCTTGATGTTATTTTATGGAGATTTTTTACATACTCTGAAATGCTCATTAAGCTAAGCGCCGCAATTTGCAGTCCTTTTTTTGAAGACTCTACAAGTATTCTCATGCTCGTGGAAATAAGATCAGAAGGATAGTAAACAATAGCCCCTCTTTTTGGATCAAAAATAGCTTTTTCTACACTCATTCCCATTTGCCTTATGTTATAATTTACCCTTGTGAAAAAATCTTCTGTTATCAACCCCTTGGATGATTCTGCTATTTTTCCAAATGCAATTTCTACAGGGATCCCATTTCCAATCCTATTTCCAAGCTGGAATAGTGAATTGTTAAACTCATCTTCAAGCTGATTGGTTTTATTTCTTTCAATTATAAGTTCTCTTGTCCTATCTTTGTATGAAATTGAGAAAAACAAAGCTATACCAAGAGGAATAAACATGCTAAGCAATAATGCTCCTACACCTAAAGGCCCTGCAAATCCTGAGCCTGTATCGACGAACCCGAAAAAGTTTTGATTTCCAAAGAAACCAAAGCCAAGCTGTGAAAAGGTATAATCCTTCTGAAGTCCAAAAAGTCCTGGAAGAGAAGTATACTGGAATATAAATGGCAATAATCCAAGAATTATCAGTGGAAGAACTATAAAAAATGCCTTAATATATGGTGTTTTATCTTTGTATTTTGGATATAAAGGATTTCTTTCAAGCAAAGAGGATTCTCCATGTCCCCCTGGTCTCAAAAAAAGAGCTTTGTCAGTCAGATAAAAAACAAAAAAAGGAATTATCAGGTTAAAAAGAATAAAGACATGAACCCAATTCAGCAATCCTCCAAGCATGGCTGTAGCCAGAGGAAGTAAAGCAAGACCGAGTGTTGGCAGAACAACTCCAAGCATGTAAACATTTGTCAAGGGATTTTTTACTTCATAGGTAAACTTTAGCATTTTTTCATAAACCCCATCAAGAACAACATCCAGTGATTTTTCAAGCGTGGCAATTCTTCTTGAATTATCAGGCTCAAATAAACTACTCTCTATTAAGTGAAAAGATTCAATGAATTCTACAGAATAGTCTCTCCAGCCCTCAAGATAATTGTCTAAGCTATCCTTAATGCTTGAAAATCTTCCAACTTGAACATCATAAAAAACTTTCTTAAAATCTAGGGCAAGAGGGTACTCCAAATGTTCTGAAGCAAAGGCAACTGCTCTTTCAAGGTTTGGAGTGTGCCTCATGTAAACCACAAGGTAAAGAATTGCAGGCACCATTTGGCTGCTTGCTTTCAATCTCCAAGAATTTGCAAGCCTTGCAGGATATCCATTTACAAAATAAAATACAAAAAAAGAGAAAATTATTACAAGAAAGAAAAAAAGAAAAGGAAAATCAGAAAAACCTCCACCTCTTATAAGGAAAACCGCTACAGAAATTAATATTCCAAGAAATAAAAAACCTAGGAATGCCATAACACTAAGAGTTACTGGTTGCCATGGCTCCAAATCCAGATGGGCTATCTCAAGATACTTCTTGTTTTTCGATGCATCTTTTTCAGAAATTTTCAATTTTATAATGTTTCCTAAACTTTTTGCCCATCGCTCATATCTAGAAACTTCAGGAGACATTTCATCCTTGAATTTTATGTACTCTTGTGTGTAATCAACTTTTGGGAGTGCATCAGTTGAAATCTGAGATTCTATCTTGCCACCATACTTTTTAAGAATTCTTTCAACGTCTTCCCCAGGAATCATTTTTCATCCTCTTTTTGTAGATAAAATAAACAATTCTTATTAATAAAGTTAACTTTACCCGAGCGTTTTTTCAAGATGTAAAAGGGAGAAACCACCTAAAACTAAAGATTCGAGGTAGCCAATTAATCTGCTAAGAATAGAGACAACTATTGCAGCTGAAAGACTTACTCCAACTAGGGAATATAAAAATATCATAAATCCTTCAACCAATGCAAATCCTCCAGGACTTGGAGAGAAATCTCCGACAAGACTCCCAAGGCTCACAACAACTATTACTAAAAAAGGTTCTATTTTTATATCTAGGGACAGGAATAAAAAGTAAGAAGAAAGGTAAATTAAAATCCAATAGGCAAAAGAAAAAATAATCCCAAAGAAAAAGGTTTTTTTGTTAGCAATAGTTTTTTTAAATGATTTGGTAAAATTTCCAAAATGCTCTTCCATTTCACGAATTTTTTTGTTTTTTGTTACAACTTTCAAAATCCTCATCTTTTTCACAAAATCCCAGATATTAAAATTGGTTTTTTTGAGATTAAGAAAAAGAATTAGTAACAAGAATAATATAATGCAAAAGAGAACTGTCTGAAAAATTATCTTGAGTTCCCCTGAAACGGGGATGTATGTCAAAATAAAAAGTAAGGAGGCAATTACGAAAAAAAGAGAGACTGCAGCATTAAGGATTCTGTCTACAAGAAGTGCACCTAATACTTTCGTTTTTGGTTTGTTATATTTTTTTCCTAAAAAATATGCTCTTACAGGTTCCCCTCCAATCTGCATTCCAGGGGTGATTATATTTACAAAGTTTCCAGCCAGTGTTGACTCAATAAAAAACCAAAACTCTGGTTGTAATATCTTTCTAATAGAAATAATACCCCTTAAAGTAAAAACAAGTATTGCAAGAGAATATGCTGCAACTGCAAGTATAAAAAATTTAGACTTTATTCCCTGTAAAATATGATAAACCTCAAGTAAGTTTATCTTTCTGAGAATATAGATTAAAAGAATAGCAATAATTACCCCAAAAAAAATTCTCCAGCTAGTCTTCATTTTATATTTTCTTTACTTTTATTGCCTGATTTAACCATTTCTGCCATGCGGGAAATACTTTCTCACTTACAGGAAGTCCGACTTCTTGTCTTATACTATCAGAAATTCTATGGAATGCGTGATTTGCCTGTGTGTTAAAGCCTGCTTCCAAAATCCTATAATTTTTAGTTTTTTCCGCCACATTAACTATTTCCTGCTTTATTTTTGCTCTGAGAAGAATGTTGTCGTAAACAGCGTCCCAGTTTCCCGCCCATCCTTTAACATTCGAGGCTATGTCTTTGATTATTTCAGAATCTCCATTGATAAGATCTTCTGTTGGCTCCAATTCATCTTTTTCAACATTATAATTTAAGAGGTCTACAAATCCCTTTTCTTCAAGAGGATCTTTCTGCCAGTGTTTTCTTACTTCGGAAAGCCTTACAAGTCTTTTCCATGAGTGCAAACCATCGGAAGTTTTTATCGGATTTGCGACTGCCACTATATCTGTAGCTTTGAAGCTGGTTACAGGAACATCAAGGTCATTAACAACCCTATCAAAAACAGCGTAAGGGCTTGCCCCGTGAATTGTTCCTGCAACTACATTTGCCAGTGCGCCTATTCTCATCGCTTCATAAAGAGCTTGAGCTTCAAGGCTTCTGACTTCACCTATTATCAGACAGCTGTCTCCAAGTCTCAGGCTTGTTCTTATTCCATCATCTGCAGAAACTTCTGTTGTCGTTTTTAAAAGTGCAGAACGAACCTTCATTCTGAGAATGTCATACTTAAGGCTCCTCAAAGATTCAACAGGAAGTTCAAGAGAGTCTTCAATGACTATAATCCTATATTTTGGGATTATTTCCAGCATTAAGCTTCCGAGAATAGAAGTTTTTCCAGAGCTTCTTGTTCCTGCAATTAAAAGAGTCCTTGAGCCATCGATTAAAAAACTAAAAAGCCCTGCTGCAAATGGATTCATCATTTTATTTTGTATAAACAATGGAAGAGTCCATGGTTCTTCTCGATGCCTTCTTATCGCATATCCTAAACCGTCTGGACTAAGGGGTCTCTGAATTATTGCTATTCTTGCTCTTATCTTTCCTATTTCAAGCTGGGTGTCAAGTATTGGATTTGCCTCATCCAAAGGTCTTCCTGAAATGAGCCTAAATTTTGCAGCCCATGAGTCCACATCTTCCTGGCTAGGAAGTATATTTGAAATGCATTCATCATAATCCTGATGTCTAACAAAAATAGGAGTCATTGGAATAGGGGCATTCAAAGAAATATCCTGCAGTTTTTTATCCTGCAATAAAACTTCTATTAATCCAAAACCAATAGTGCTTCTTACTAAAATTGTTGCCAGTTTGTTTAAGTCTTGATAGCTGATTTTTATTCCTTTATTCTGCGCTAAATCTTGAACTAAATCCTTGGATATGTTAAAAAAAACCTGCCTTGTTCTTTCTGTATCTGTAAGCTCTTCTGCTTTTGGCTGATGCTCTATGAGAACTTTACGCGCAGTATTCATTAGTTCTGAATGATCTTCACTTAGAGAATTTTCAGGAGGAATTAAGTGATAAATCAATTTTGGTTCTTCTTTTTTTCTTAGTATAGTGACTAGAGAAACATCATAGCTTTCACTAGATATCTCATACTGGTCAACTATCTCTGCATCCTCTGGAAGGTCAGATATGAGTCTTGTGAATGTAAAATTAGGAATAACATCCGGACTGAATATTCTTGAGTAAATTTCTCTGTCTCCTTTTCTGTAATCAGAAAGATAGGGAATAGCTTTCTGTATCAGGGCGGTGTTCTCCAGTAAGGAAAAAATTCTTTCAAGAAAAATTACATATCCTATCTGGTCTGTCTTATATCTGGAGCTAAGTTTTTCAGAAAAGATTTTTGCATTCATAAGAATTTTTTTTATTTCAGAATATGCTGACAAAGGGTCTTGCTTCAAAAGCAGTAAAAATGTGAAAATTTCATTGTGCCTTTGAGGGAAAAATTGGTCTATTGTCCCTATTTTCTCCTTGGAAAGGACTTTTTCCTGCTTTACAAAATATGTGTACAGCTGGGCAATCTCCAAAAGTATTGAGGTTTCTTCAAGATCATAGTTGTAATTTTTCTGCTGCACAAAAATTATTCTTGAAACATTGGGATTTTCCATCAGGGCATCAATTGTTTTTGACATTACTTCGCCAGATTCCGCAACACTTGGAACATAAGGAATACCTAAGTAATTAATGTAGAGAATGTCCTCACCACCTTCTCTTTTCACCTCATAAGAATAGTTTTTTGTTTCCTGCTCCGGCATTTTAAAAAAAGGCTTGAGAAGTTTAAAATTCTTTGTATAATACAACGATAAAACACAACAAATTTAAAGTGTATAAGCTTCTTTTGAATATGGTGGAAATACAGCAGGGAAATGACTTTTTTTTGGCTGAAATGAGTGCCAGATTCAGGGATTTGGAAGAAAAATACAAAATGTTGCGTGAAAGGCTTCTGTTAATAGGAGAAAATCTTATTGAAACAAAAGAAAAAACGTCATCAGATATTTTGGAGATAAAAAAAGATGTTGAAGTAATTAAGAAAAACATGGAGCGCCTTGTTTCTTTCCTGGAAACAGCATCTGCTGAATTTTCAAAATTCGCAAGAAAAGAAGACCTTGAAATTCTAGCAAAACAGGCCAAAATGTTTCAGCCATTGGAATTTGTAAGAAAAAAAGATTTAAAAAAATTGGATAGCTGACTAAATTAAAGAAGATATATAAAAGAGGTAAACAGATTAATTAAAATAAAATGGGTGTGCTAGATCAAGTCGTAGAAATGAAGAACAAAGGACTTTCTGATCAGGAAATTGTAAGAACTCTGAAGGATCAAGGAGTTTTTCCTGCAGATATAACCGATGCTTTGAGCAGAGCTCAGATAAAAAATGCTGTCTCAAATCTTGAGCCAGGGCCTGGGGAGGGAACAGACGGGATGGAGCCTTCTATCCTTGGTTCTGAGGAACCAGACAGACTTCCAACAGAAGGGGATATCAGTGATAGTGATTTAACGCCACCACGTCCTATTGGATTCAGGGCACAGCCATCTCCAATGTATGCAACAAAAGAAATTCCAGGAGAATATGGCTCACAGGATGTTTATTATCCTCAGCAATACCCTCAGTTTCAGGGTCAGGGATACTCTTCACAAGAGGGTTACAACTATTCTCCTTCATCAGGAATTGCAGACACGGACACGATGATAGAGGTTTCTGAACAGGTTTTCTCGGAAAAAAGCAAGTCTTTGCAGAAAAAAATTGATGAAATGAACGAGTTTCGTGCTCTCGCACAAACTAAGATAGATTACATTTCAGAAAGACTGAAAAAAATAGAATCCATAATAGACAGCTTGCAGGCATCTATTCTTGAAAAAGTGGGGAATTATGGCTACGGTCTTGAAAATGTAAAAAAGGAGATGAACATGATGCAGGATTCCTTCGGCAAAATGGTGAATAATGTAGCAGACAAATCTGAAAAAAGAAATTATCAAAGTACTGATTATCCATTACAGGAAATCAAAGAACAAAATCTGCCTAGTGTCATTGTGCAAAAATCCAAAAAAACTACGAGAAAGTTTTCTAAAAGATAATTTTATTTAATGTAAATGGTTATTTTTGAGGCCAATGCATTTTTATTTCTGGAACATTAGGAGGGGTTTTGTTTACAGAGTTAATTACTAAGGCAACTGCAGCAATGATTAATCCAACACCTATAATGAATGATCTGTTGGCATACCACCAATCCCCAGAATACCACCCAAGGTACCCTGTTGTTTTAGTAATGACAATTAAAAATATAATTACTGCGACAATTAAAAGTCCATAATTAATTACTTTATTATCATTTGAATCAAAGAAAAGCCCTAAAAGAATGATAAGAGTTAAAAGTACAGATAAGGCAACTCCGACTCTTGGAAAAATTTCAGAAAAGAATATGGGAACAAAAGCAAACTGTAAGGCAAGAAGACCGACAACAAGGGCAATCACTGCATTTAGTCCTTTATTGTCACCAAATACCTTTATCTTAGATAGTATTCCGAAAACAACGGCAAATATAAGAAGAAAAGGTAAGGCATAACTGAAAACTCCTGCCTGTTGCCAAGATGCCAAAATGCTTCCAAAATCACCACCGTAAAATCCACCAAACTGAAAACTTAGAATATGGACTAGCATATTATTTTTTATCTGATATTCTTTAAATATGTTTCTACCTTTATTATGGTTTACTTTTTCCGCTAAGGACTACAACTGCAATTGCTATTATAATAACAACAATAAATGCTGCATTTGTCCAGAAGGCAGTACTCCAGCTTTGTCTGAATAAAAGATCAAAAACATTTCCTTGTATTCCAAGAGCCCATAGTGTGGCAATTAATACCGCAATGATTACAACTATTGCTATCAAGGGTTTTACTTTTCCAGGAACCTTTACTTCCTCTCCTGAAAGGAAGCCAAATAGAATAAGACCTACAAAAACAACGACTATTGCAACTGTGAGGAAAAGAACAAGGTTTCCAACAACAATCTTAGGGAAAATTGCGCCAACGAAAATAAGACCAACAACAAAGGCTATCATGGCATTCAAAGTTTTCTTATTTTCACCGAAAAGCTTTGTCTTTTCAAGAATGCCGAATAAGATGAAAAATATCAGAAGAAATGGAAAGGCAAATTTTGTAAAAATTTCGCTTTGAAGTATTATATCTACCATTTTAATAAGCTATAAAGTGAAAAGCTCTATTTAAATATTTTTATGATATTAAGGAAGAGTTTGTCCTTAGTTATAACAGAATTTTAGATTGTTAAATCCTCTTAGAGGAATGTCTTTTATCTTAAACGAAATCTCCAGGAATCTCTTCAAGTTCAGATTGCTGGCTTGGCATTGCTGATTTGTTTATTATGAATACATCACTGATAGCCTTTACAAACTGATGGGGAATTATTACCCCTCTTGCTCCGCCTACTAAGGATAAAACGCTTCCTCCAACTCTTATACGCCATCCGTCTATCTTGTTATCCAAGAGATTTGCCTCTTCAACTTCTCCAAAAAATTCTCCTGAATCAGTATAAACTTTCAGTCCGACAACATCAGAAATTTTTCTAACTCGCATAATGAAAAATATTAAGACTTATTTAAATACTTTTCCATGATTTATGGTATATTAAGAGTTTACTTGTAAATGTTGTTGCTCTGGCAAAATTAGAAGGATTTAAGTCCATTAAGGGAAACTTTTATATTAAAACACAGGGACCAAAATAACAAACTTTATAAGAAAATATAACATAGAATAAACATGCTGGAAAAAAAGGAAATAGGAACACTTGTCTTGCTTACAATTATTCTTGCTCTGACAGTTAGCTTCCTAAAAAACCAAATTTTGTTGAATGTTCTTCCTGTAGTGTTTCTAGTTCTTGCTTTTAACGTTGCCGCAAAAAAGATTGCTGCTTTTTATCTTGACTCAGAGATAAGAATTAAACCATGGAGTGTGGAAAGGTCTGCATCAAAACCAGGGCAATTTTTTAAAAGGTCATTTCCAATAGGAATATTTCTTCCGATAATAGTAGCTTTGATATCTTTCGGGAAACTCTTTTGGATGGGTTCAATGGTTTTTGATGTAAAACCTAAAGAATACAGAGCTGCAAAGCGTCATGGGCTATATTCTTTCTCTGAAATGACAGAACATCATCTTGGATTAATTGCTGCTGCAGGGGTTTTTGTTAATCTGGTGGCAGCTGTTCTTGGATACTTCCTAGGATTCCCCAACTTTGCAAGGCTAAACATCTATTATGCTTTCTTCAGCATGATTCCGTTATCTGACCTTGACGGAAACAAGATATTTTTTGGGAATATAGTTCTGTGGAGCTTCTTGGCAACACTTGCTCTCATAGGTGTTGGATATGCTCTTTTCCTGACATAAAAAGTTTCCACAAAGATTTTAATAACCAAGCAGTTTCTCATCAAAATGGAATTTCTAAACAATGTTACACCAAGAGAATACCAAGAAAAAATTTTTGAAGTTTGTACAAGAAAAAATTGTCTGGTGGTTCTTCCTACTGGCCTAGGGAAAACCCTGATAGGATTGATGCTGACCATTGAAAGAATGAAAAAATTTCCTGGGGAAAAGGTAGTTTTTCTTGCGCCGACAAAACCGCTCGCAGAACAGCATCTCAATTACTTCAAAAACAACCTTCCTGAACTTTTTGGTTCTCTCGAGCTTTTTACAGGCGAAGTTCCAGCAGGAAAAAGAAAGGAAATCTGGAGCTCTGCAGACATAATCTTCTCAACTCCGCAGTGTGTAGCTAATGATGTGAGTAAAAATTTGTACGGGCTTGAAGATGTATGCCTTCTCATAGAGGACGAGGCTCACAGATGTATAAAAAATTATTCTTATAATTTTGTTGCAAAAAAGTATATGGAAACCTCCAAAAACCCAAGGATTCTCGGACTAACTGCTTCTCCGGGAAGCGATGCCCAAAAAATTAAGGAGATATGCAAAAATCTTGCAATAGAAGAAGTTGAACTAAGAACAAGGGAAAGTCCTGACGTGAAGTCTTATCTTCAGGAGCTGGAGTTTGAAAAAATAATGCTTGAACTTCCTCCAAAATACCAGGAAATAAGAACAGCCCTCTTGAAGCTTTTTAATAATTATGTGGATGAATTAAGAAACAGAAAAGTTTTCTTTGGTTTTCCTTCAAAAACAGAACTGATAAACCTCCAGAAAAAACTTATTTTTAGTATTTCAAGGGGAAATAATAACTATAATTCTCTCCTTGCTTCAAGTGTGTGTGCGCAGGCAGTAAAGTTGCAGCATGCCATTGAACTTCTTGAAACCCAGACTATCCTAGGATTCAATAAATATCTTAAAGACTTGCTTGGACAGGCTGCGAGAAAGCAAAGCAAGGGTGTAGCTAAATTAGTCAAAAAGCCAGAATTTGGTTTTGCAGTCGCTGCATCAGAAAAACTTATTGCAAAAGGGGAAGAACATCCAAAAATAGAGGCACTCCGGAAACTTGTTGAGAAAGAATTGCAGGAAAACGACAAAGCAAAAATAATTGTCTTCTCACAGTTCAGGGAAACTGCAAGAATCATCTGCAAAACTCTCAACAGCATAAAAGGAGTCAATGCAATGGTTTTTGTTGGACAAGCGAAGAAGGAAAGCGAAGACGGATTTTCAGGTTTAAGCCAGAAAGAGCAAAAAAAGATAATCATAGATTTTTCCAGCAGGGAAATAAATGTGCTTTGTGCCACAAGCATAGGTGAAGAAGGTCTTGACATTCCAGAAGTTAATGTTGTTGTTTTTTACGAGCCTGTTGCTTCTGCGATAAGAACCATCCAAAGAGCTGGAAGAACAGGAAGATTGGTGAAAGGGAAAATAATTATGCTCATAACAAAAAAGACCAGAGACGAGGCTTATTTCTATGCTTCAAGGGCAAAGGAAAAGAAGATGCATTCAGCCATAAGTTCAATAAAAGAAGGATTTAGCAGGGACGGAATTGAGAAACAGAAAAAACTTAATGGCGACTCTATAACTGATTAAAAAATGAAACCAATATTTGACATTTTCTCAAAAAGATCAAGAAAAGAAAAAATAACTGAAAAGCCAAAGATAATAGCTGATTACAGAGAAAAAAATTCTCTTGTTATCTCAGAATTGGCTTCTCTTGGTATTGAAACAGAGATAGCAAACCTGAAAGTTGGTGATTACTTGGTCAACGATGTTGCGATTGAGAGAAAAACGGTATCTGATTTTATTTCATCTATGATAAATAGGAGACTTATGAATCAGTTAGAGGAACTTCAGCAGTATGAAAACAGACTCCTTATTATTGAGGGTATTGAAGAACAGGAACTTTACACTGATTCTGAAGAAAGAATTGGCATGCATCCAAACTCTATTCGTGGGTTCCTGCTTTCAATTGTATTAAATTATAAGGTCCCCATAATTTTTACAAAAGATTATAGGGACAGTGCACGCTTTATTTCTGTCCTCGCAAAAAAAGAAAAAAAAGAAATTTCTCTTAACGTAAAGAAAAAAACTCTGAATAAAAAAGAAAGGCTTCAGTTTATAATTGAGGGTTTTCCAGGAATAGGGCCAAAGACAGCAAGAAAGCTGCTTAAAAAATTCAGGACAATAAAGGGGGTAATTAATGCGTCAGAAAAAGAACTGAAAAAAGAAATAGGGAAAAAGGCAGAAATTTTTATCAGGTTAATGGGCAGCAAGTATTAACGAAGATATGCTCCAACATATATTAAATAACCATCATCTCCTTCTGTTCTCACGCTAACTATTTCTTGCCTAGAATAAAAATAATTTTCCATGTGCTTCTTCAATGCAGATAATACTTCCATATCATGACCATGTAAAGTTATAATCTGTTCATGTTCTCCTCTACTTCTCAAAAAAGTTTCTCCAAGAGAAGCTGCCTGTTTTTCAAGATTTTCTTCGCTTAATTCAGCTTTATAATCAATCGTCATTAAAACAATATAAGAAAGGTTTTGTTTATAATTTTTATTGTAATAAATCATACTCTTCAAGGTTTTCGTAAACAGAGCCTTTTCTTGATAAAACAGAGTTTTTTAAGTTGAAATTTTTTACCTTGAATTTTATTTTATCAAATTTAATCTTCCTAAGTCCCAAAAAAAATTTGTTTATTTCTTTTACATTTTTCACTCTGGCTATTGTGAGATGTGACATAAACCTTTTTTCCTTTTCAAACAACCCAGAAAGAGCTTCGTCAACTTCTCTTTGCAATTCTTCGCAGTTAGTCATATGTAGCCAGATTATTCTTATAGAATCTGGATCAAAAACACCTAAAGAGTCAATTTCAGCCTCAAATCCTTTTAATTTAATTCTTCTGAGTCTTTTCTTAACCTCTTCAATTTCGTCTTTGGAAATGTGCCCTAAAAATTTTAAGGTTAAATGTAAATTTTCCTGTTCTGTTTTCTTTCCTTCAAAATTATGTAATTTATTCTGAATTTCTTTTATTTTATTAAGAATTTTTACAGGAATGTCTATTGCAACAAAAATCCTCATTTTTTTATTTTATTAAATGGGTGGTTAGGAAAATTGCCAGATCTTGAATTTTTAAGTTCAAGTCTGTACAAAACTATCAAAAATAAAAAACCAAGGAAAGAAATAAATCCCACAACGAAAAAAAGTGTTCTAAATCCAAGAACTGCAGCAATATTTGCTCCAAAAAATGCTGCAAGAGCAGTTCCTACTCCTATAGAAGTTGTATAGACTGTATATTCAAACCCCCTATGTTTTTTATCCATATACATTGTAAAAAGACTGAACCATGCAGGATATGCAAGTGCGGTACCAAGTCCATAAACTGCTTGAGCAATAAAGATAGTATGAACATCCTTTGCAGCAGCATAAATGAAAGGAACAGATATTATCAAAAAGGTTCCTGCAACGATAAAACTTGCTTTATGGTCATGCTTGTCTATGAAGTATTTTGAAAGAGGTAGTTGAACTGCAGACTTTACAATAAGAAAAATTGTAGTAGCCAATCCAGCTGCAATCAAACTCCCTCCGACTAAATTATTATTAATAAATACCGCAAAGATAGGAGCAATCAAACCAAACCCACTAAGTATGAATATATCTGAAAATATTAGAAGCCAAAGTTTCTTATGCATATTAGAAATTAGCAAATGAAATTTATAAATTATACGAATTCGGAAAGAATTTTTGCCCCTAGCTTAACTGTCATCCTATTCGTATCTTTTTCAGGGTTTATTTCAACCATATCAACTGTAGCAAGATTTTTTATTTTGTTTAATCTTTGAACCAAGTATAAAAATTGCCTTGATGTTAATCCCCCAGGCTCTGTATAACCTGTTGCTGGTGCGAATGCAGGATCAACAATGTCTATATCAAGAGAAAGGTAGAGTTCTTTTCCATTTGAGAATTCCATTATAGTATCGCAAGTATCTTCTATATCCTCAAGAAGTTGATTCATACTGATAATCCTTATCTTGTTTCTGGATAAAAATTCTGTTTCAGAGGGATCTGAATTTCTAACCCCAACAAGCAGGATATTTTCCTTAGGAAATCCTGCTTCAATCAAGGACCTAAGCCATTCTTCATGCGTTGGGATTTTGGAATCGATAGAGGACATGCAATCAGGATGCGCATCAAAAACTATTAAACATGGTTTTTTCCCTGTTTTTTTACAGTGGGCAAGAAATGCTTTCCCAAGTGAATAGCTTATGGAATGGTCTCCACCTATAAAAATCGTCTTTTGTTTTTCTTCAAAAATTTCGAGAGCATTCTCATAAATAAGTTTGTTGGATAATTCAAGGTTCTTATTATCTAAGTGAATTTCTTCAAGATCAAGCAGTTTTGTATCTATTGGTTTTCCTTGCTCATTACTATAGACTTCTTTCATAGCTTCAAGAATAGCATTTCCTGCTTTCTCGCAGCCATTTGTTTTTCCTAATCCATTTATTCCAGGAACTTTAACGATGAACATAATTTTCAAGAGAAATCAGTATTTTTAATATTAACTAAATCCAAACAATTTCTTAAACCAGTTAAGGATGCTTTGAATTAAACTTGGGCTTACACATTGGTTGGAGATACAAAGATTACTTCCGCATTCGAAACTATTTTGGCAAGCTGCACCTGTTCCAAGTTGTGTTACAAATGAAAAACTAGCTGCAGAGCAGTATTGGCTATTTTTTCTGTATCCAAATGGATAACATCTATCTGTTTTACATCCATCACAGACTGGCGTTGTTTGATTTTGCTGTGAATACACCACACATTGTCCAGAAACACAAACACCAAATGAACAGTCAGAATTAGTCTGGCAAGCTCCTATTCTTGTTATATTTGAATTTGTATTATTTGCAGAAGCAGAAATAGTAATTGAAGCAGTATTAACATTTATTGAATTTATCATAATCGTAATTGAACAGCTATTTAGTGAACAATAAAAGCCGCACCCACTTCCTGCAGTAAGTATACAATTTTGAGGATTTGTGTCTTCTATTTTAACTGCTGCTATTGTAGGGGCATTATATAATTGTCCGGGGGCTATTTGTGTAATTTTTGCAGAAACACCATTAACATTAATGTTATCACCTACTTGAACTGTATAAATTCCTAAAGCAGTTATGTTTTGATTTGTTTGGTTATTTTGGGGGGTTATAGTGAATGTTGCAGCAGTAGTACTATTAGAATTATTAAGTTGTTGGATTGCTAAAACTATTACAGATATGCCATATGATAAATTGTTTGGAATTGTAAAATTAGTAATAAATCTTCCTCTAGGGTCGGTTGTAACTGCTGAAAGAAATACATTCGATGGATAAATACCACCCATAAAAATTGATATATTAATATTCGATGGATAGTTTGTTCCATTTATATTAACAATAGTTCCAGGAGGACCAGAAACTGGAGTTAAGAATATATAAGGGGAGGCCGGCACGCCAGGATAACATGAAGCTCCTGTACCATTCACACAACCACTAGGACAGGTATAAAGTCCGGCCCCAATTCCTGTACCAGAGCAAATCAACTTAATCATATTAGTTCCAGAATAAGATGGCGTCCAATTAATAGTATCGTTAGTGCAGTAATTTTGATAATGAGCATCTCCGTTAGGACCATAATAAGGAATAGTGCAGGAAGTTTGATTTGCACTACTTACAATTTCTGTTGAATTTGGCTGTGGACAGATTATTCCATTACAATTATAATATACACCTCCACAAGTTGGGTTTTTAATGCAGTTAGGATGGTCTATAAAATATTGATTAGTAATACTCGAATTATCTGTACAAACATGTGCTCCACTTCCTCTACAACCTGACCAATAAGGTGGTGCTCCATTTACCCAGCAGTTAGTTGAACATTGTGCTCCATAAGGATTATTAATTGTATCATTTGCAGCGTAATCACAAAGCTCTCCAGTGTCTAATACACCATTGCCACAAGTTGAATTTGTGGGATAAAGGCTTACCTTCCCTGTAATTTTGTTCCAAAGATCTGAAAAAATATTTGCAGAGGTAAAAGAAATTGAAAGAATAATTATAAAAGATAAAATTAATACAAATGCAACACCTCTTTTCATTATTAAATAAAACAAAGCTTCTTTTTTAACATTTCTATGGTTTATCACTCTGGAACAAGCGCGAAAAAGCTGTATTTTTTTATTTTTGCTAGATTCTTGACATCTTTTATCTTGACAGCCCTTATTCTTTTTTCAAAATCGTAAAAATCTTTGGCATTTCCATCAACTTCATGCAAAAGGAGCTGAACCATTTGCGAATCAGAGCTTTCCATTGAAATTTTATGGTTTCCTATTATCTGCTCTTTTGCTGCATTTAGTTCTTTTTCTGTCAGATCGTGGGAAACTTTTTCAAATTCTTCAAGAATTAGGGTTTTAACTTTTTGGACATTCTCCTTCAAAACACCTGCGTATACATAGGAATAAGAGAAATTTTTATTGTCTGCTATATCTCCAAAAATAGAGTAAGCCATATTTCTTTTCTCCCTTATTTCATGGAAAAGTCTGGAGGAAAGCCCATTAGCCATTAGACTCATAAGAACTTTAGCTGCAAAAATTCTTTTGTCTTTTGATAGGGGAGAATGAAATGCCAATATTAGGTTTGCTTGATCAATACCTCCTCTTTTTTCAATTGCAGATTTGTTTCTTTTTATTATTTTAAGAGGATTAACATTTTTTCCTGCTCCATTAAAATTTTTTTCAGCATAATTTATAATTTCGCTGAAATTAGCATCGCCGACAACACATAATATCATATTTTTAGGTTGGTATATCTGCTTGAACTTTTCAGTCATTTTTTTTCTTGTTATTGAACTAAGAGTCTTTTTTGTTCCTATAAGTGGAATTCCCAAAGGATTGTTATACAAAAACTGCTGAATTTTCTCAAAGACATAATATCTTAGAGCATCATGATAAACCTTCATTTCTTCGAAAATAACTTTCCTTTCTTTATCAAGCTCTTTTTCATCAAATAGGGGGTTTCTTACCATATCACCCAAAACATCTAAAGCAATTTTTATTTTATTTGAAGGCATTTTGCACCAGTATGCTGTCAAAGTCTCTTCTGTAAAGCCATTAAGGACTCCTCCATTTTTCTCAATCTGTTCTGAAATTTGTTTATGTGTTCTATTCTTCGTCCCCTTGTAAAGAAGATGTTCAATAAAATGAGCTATTCCTCTTTCTTTTGCAGATTCATTAATTCCACCATATCTGACAGCAAATGCCATGCTTACAACAGGTAAATCTCTTTTTTCAAAAACTATTGTCATACCATTTCTCAGCGTTTTTCTATAAAATTTATTTTTCATTTTTCAAATAAAATATACCTCTCGCCTTGGGTTTCAAAATCTTCTATTATTTTAAACTTTTCCTGGATAAAATCAGTGAACCACGTTCTTTTTGCTTTGAATATTTCCCTTTTAACAAAACTTTTCGTGGCAAAGCTGACACAGACTCTGTCCGATATACCTGCTATTTCTTCAATCAATTCAAGAGAGTAGTTCCTTTTGAGCATTTCCAAAGAATCCATTGTTTTAAATAAAAATGTTATCTTAGGACTTTTTGTTTTTTTTATCAGATCTTTTATCTTCTCCTTTTCAAAAAGGCTCAAATGAAATAATTTTCCTTGAATATTTTGTCTTTTGAAATAGTCATTAGTCAAATCCACTAACTGACCAATAGCCTCTATTCCTAGATAATTTACGTTAAGTCCCAAATCTTTAAAATATTGGTAGCTGAAGCCATTTATTCCACAACCAAGGTCAATTATGCTTACTTTTTTTCCTGTGTCTTTTAAAATTCTTTTATAGATTTCATTATATGCGGGAAGCCTTTCCCTTGTTGAAAGGTGTTTTCTCAGAATCCATTGATAATCCTTATTCTTTGGGGAAAGAATTTTCTTGCTCACAAATGAAGAAAATACTTCCCTTAGCAATTTCCTTGTTAATTTAATTTTTTCCTCTTCAGATGTCTGTCTTTTTTCAAAATGGGAATACGCCATTTCTACATCTTTCTCGGGAAGCTGAGAGAATTCCTTCTTTTCAGTTATTTTTTTTATTAATTCTTCGCGATTCATAACTTTTTTAAGTTCCTTGAATTTAAAAGATGTATGGCTTCAACCAACCAGTCCCCCCAATATCAGAAGGCACAAGCAAGATATTTGCAGGCAAAAACAAATGAGGAGAAGTTGAAATGGCTTGAGGAAATGATTCGCGAATGCCCAAAACACAAGTCTGCTGAAAAAATGCTTGCAAATTTAAAAACGAGGTACATTGCATTAAAGGAAAAGATAGAGAGAATTAAAAAAACAAGCAAGGGATCATCAAAGCCAGGAATAAAAAAAGAAGATTTGCAGGCGGTTATAGTAGGTTTCACAAATTCTGGGAAATCTTCTCTTCTTTCTTTTCTAACAAATGCAAACCCAAATATCTCTCCTTATAATTTTACGACAAAGACTCCAGCAGTCGGGATAATGAAGCATGAAGGAACAAGTATCCAACTTATAGAAATACCCGCAATAAACTCAGAATATTATGATAGGGGAATGGTAAACAACGCTGATGTTATCTTGATTCTTGTAACTGATTTAAACCAGATTGAAAAAATAAGGACACTTCTTTCAAGAGCTGTAGGGAAGCAAATAATTGCATTTAACAAAATAGATTTGCTGAGTGAAATTGAGAAAAGAAAGGTAGAATCAACCCTCAAAAGTAAAAAATATAATTTTATTATGATTTCAGCAAAAACTGGAGGAGGTATTGAGGAATTAAAGAATGAATTGTTTAGAAATTTCGGAAAGATGAGGATATTCACAAAAGAACCAGGGAAAGAAAAATCTGATAATCCCTTGATTCTTGAGTCAGATTCAGATGTGGAAAATGTTGCAAGGAAAATTTTTGGGAATTCAGGAAAAATAAAGGAAACAAAGATTTGGGGCCCAAGTTCAAAATTCCCAGGACAAAAAGTCGGCCTGAATCATAAGTTAAAAGACCTAGATGTTATAGAGTTTAAGACGAAGTAGGATTTAACTGTAAGCTTTCTTTGCAAGTTTCTTAATCTCTGACCTGTTCTTCTGTATTGGTTTTAACAAACCTATTATTTCATCAGCAACAGCATTTTTCAAATCAAGGGGGTGGAGTTTTTTTTCTGTAAAGTCTTTCTCAACTTCCTCGTAATTTTTGTAAGATAAGTCTCCACCATGTTCTTTCTTTCTTTTTACAACAAATTTTTCATGTTTATCATGCTTAATCACCATTATGACATACTTAAGAAAAGCCATTATACCATTTTCAGGATTCCCTGCAACGCATTCTGCATTCTGTATCTTGCTTCTTACTGCTTTATCTTCATCAAGAATATCTATTTTTGATTTTTCATCCGACGCAGACATTTTTTTCCCTATCAGACCGGGAATAATTGGAGTCATTACTTCAATTCTCCTATTATACCCAATCTTAGGAAGATACTCTCGTGCAAACATGAAAATTTTTCTCTGGTCTGCCCCACCATACTGAATATCCACACCAAGATACTGTTCATCTACGGCTTGCATTATTGGATAAATAAGACCTGAGAGTTTTGGGTTATCGCCAAATTTTACGACTTCCGAAGCTGCTTTTTTTAAATCATGAATTGATGCCAGAGAAGAAATCTGCAAAACATCATACATATACTCTGGCTTTAACTCGAACTCGCTACCCTTTACAAATTCCAAATTTTTAGTATTGACCCCAACAGCTTGGAGCATCAAAGGAATAATTTTGGCATAATAGTCATATCTTTTGTCAACAACTCCCCAAGGGGTGTTATCCAAAACTCCGTGAAGGTCTGCAAGCAAAATTTTGATTTTGAATCCTGCCTTTAAGAAATCTGCTAGTTTTAGTACCCACAAAAAATAAGCAACATGCGGTTTCCCTGTTATTGCTGTTCCTATGTACATTACTGGATTTTTCTTTTTCTTTAGAAGTTCTTTAAGCTCGGGTTCTGTCACGATTTCTTCTGTATTTCTTTTAATGAGATTGAATCTTTCCTCTACGCTTAAATCCATATCAGACGGAAATATTGGTGATTATTAAATTTTGCTAAAACCATCTTGCAAGATTTTCTTGGGTTTCTATTTCTTTTCCAAATACAGAATCAATATGTCTCTTTGTAAGTTCCAAACTTTGCCTTATGTATGATGAAAGATTATATTTTTTTGCCAGTTCTAAGGCCGGTTCTAAATACTTCTTGATACCACCCTCATGTGTTGTAAAAATAATTTTTCCAGAGCATTTGTAACACACTCCTGACAAAGGAGGTCGTCTCATTATCTCATTGCATTGAACACAACGAAATTCTTGTGTTGCAAATTTTCTTAGATTTCCTCTCATATCTTTAATGAAATGTCTTTCAACCACAAGTCTTGCTGTCTCAGATGTATTTGCAGCCCTTATCTTTTCTACTAGTCCCATCTGATGATTTACTTTTTCTTGCATTGTTGCAAGCAGTTTATAATTAGAGCATTCTACCCCATCATTAATATTTGGAGTATCGTGAGTAAATCCGATACCAACAAATGGATCTTTTCCTTCGTGCAAAGCTTTTCTCACATCATAAATTTTTATTTCAGATGAATGTTTCTTCTGATCTGCTAGCCTATAAAGTTCTAAAGGGTATTCATTAACAAGCTCAAAGTCAAGAATTTGTTCATCTACTTCTCCTGCATCTATTTTTGCATTTAAAACCAAAGGGGAATCTTGTGTTCCTCCTCTATGCTGAGGAAGAAATTCTCTTGAAAAATTTAACAGGACATCGCCGAGAAGCATTATAGACGCTTCATCTCCGTCGCAATCTCTTCTTATAGCTGCGTGCATGAAGGGGCTTGCAAATAATCCTAGAGTTTTTGAAAATCCAATGATTCTGCATATAACACCTGCACAATTATGGGGTGCCATACAAACTCCTAGCTGTCCAACTAAATCTTCTCTTTTTCTTACATTGTAAAAAGGTTTTAATCCATAGAATCTTGTAAGAGTTTCATCAACAAAATGGGAAATCCTCATAAAAATATCATCCGCTCTTCCTTCAGGAGATTCAGAAGGACTTGGTAAAAGAATATCATGGGGCATTAATTCCAAAATTTGATCTTCTTTTGTTAATTCATTTCCATAAATATCTATATCATATCCTATTTCCTTTAGCTTTTCTATACTTACCCCTATTTCTTTCGGCTTAAAAGAAACCAGCGGCATTTCAGTTGCATCAAATCTTATTGTCCCATCCTTATTGACTTGTAAGTCAAATGCAGCTCTTAAGATTCCTTTAGAAAGGTGTTCAATAGCATGATTTGCAGAACTTGTACCCCTCACTCCTTTTATTAAAGGGGGAACTTCGCTGGAAGAGAGCCCTACTTTTTCGTAGGCATTTTTAAAATAATGATTTATATCAATATCTCTCCTGGAATATGAATTAACTCTTTCATGTTTTTCACATTTTTTGAGGGATGTTTCCTTGCAATCATAACAAAAAAACATTTTTTTATTTAGTGAACTGCAATCCTCACAGGATGGGTAAATTGTTTCCTTTTTACAGTTTTCACACCAGTAAATTGGAAATTCTGCCTTGATAGATCCAAAATCACATGCTGATTGAAAGCTTCTTAGCCTTCCACCTTCATTGCCGACGGGAAAAAGTACATTGGGACTTCCTGTTAACTTTCTAAGTTTAGCTTTTTCAGGTCTTCCCATTCTTGCACCAATAAACTCTCCTGCCTTATCGCGAATTCCATATTCAGAAACACGATTGAGAATTTCCAAAATTGGTTTTTCTTCATTGTACTTATCTAAATTAATTGATTCTTTAAGAGAACCTTTTTCTAAAAGTCCAGGGTCTAGGCCAATGTTTGCAAGAAGGGCTTTACTTGTTTCTTGATTTATCACGACATTTTCTATAAAAACTTCATGTTCAATTCCAAGAAGTTCTAAGGCTCTTTTTCCGTCTTTAAAACGCTCTTGATCTAGTTTATTATAAGGTAAAATAAGTTTTTTTTCTGTTTTTGCATTCTTTAGCCAAGATAAGAGTCCAAAAAATTGTTCTTTTGAAATTTCTGTCCAATAAAAAATGTGTTCTGGGTGAAGTGAGATTCCATATTTTTTGCTTAAAGTGATGGCTTCTTCAAAGCTAACAAGTTGCGGATTTAATTTTTCCACTCCTTCTGACTTTTCTCTTAACTCAAGGTTCCAAATTTCTTCTACATACCCTGGTTTTACTAATTTAGCGTTTCTGTTTGCGAGGTCGCTAAATGGAAAAAGAATATCACCCAAATAAATGATTTCTTCTACATCTTGATATATTTTTTTGGCTTCGTCTGCGTTTCTCATTTTTCTAACACTTCCACTAAAAAGTTTTACAATCGGACCTTCAATATTTTCACAAGAGGTTACAATACATCCTTTTGTTGGTTTTTCAAGCTTAAGTTGTGTCCCTATTGCTATGAAACTGTCTGTAATTTCCATTGTAGCAGGGTGTATTGAAACTCCACTAAATCCATTACTCCTCCCTCTTCCATATCTGAACCTGAAAGCCCCTGATTCGGAAGGATGTCCAAATACAGGTCTCCCTGCAACAAGGTCATTAAGATAAGTTGGGGAATTGTCTGTTTTTCCCTTATCTCTTTTTTCATGTAGTTCAATGTATTCGGCCAAAAAATCAAAGCCAGTAGATTGCAGTCCCTTTTTCTTCATAATGTTCAGGTATCTGAATCCTTTCGCAGCTTTTTGTGCAAGGCCTTCTGAAAAAATTAAACACATTCCTCCTCTAATATAGTTTGTCTTAATTCTTTCCAAATTTTTGTAGTTTGATACTTCTATTTTCTCTGTAGGCTCTCCATCTATTTGAATTGGAAGATTCTGTGCAAGGAAAATTATCTCATCTTGTGTTGGCATATATTGTAGGTTTGTAATTCTTTCATGATAGTCATTATTTTCAGTAACATATCTTTTAACTTCATCACTAGAAGGGTCATATTTTGCATATCCAAATAATTCTCTCAAGTAATCTATAAGTATTAAGGCAAGGCAGGAGGCAGTTGTTCCTGCACTTCTTATTGGTCCTGAAAAATAGGCTACAAAATAATCTTTTCCTGCTTTGGTTTTTTTAAGTTCTAATTTTGTAAAGCCCTCTATAGGAGAAGATACAACACCCAATGTAGTATAAGCAAAACCAACTCTTATTCCAGCTTCGATGGCTTCTAAAAGGCTAGGAAAATTACAGAATTTTTGTTTTGCAACTTCCTCTGCAATTTTGAAAGAAACTAAAGGGTCTAATTTACCATATTCCTTTTCAAGCTCAAGTATTCTTTCTGTAATTCCTGCATTTTCCATTTGAGGGTAAATAGCAGAAATCAAACCAACTACTTTTTCTGCAAGACTTTTGGCCAAAGGAATTTCTACTTTTGTTGTAGGATCAAGACCTTTTTTTCTGGCTTGTTCTGCAACTGCATAAACTTCTTTGGTTTGATTTTCAATTAGCTTGAAATAATCTTGTGTTTTCATTGTAATACCCTTAAAATTTCGTTCCAATCATTAACTCTCTTTACATTTTGATGAAGATTTTCTTCGCGATTCCATGGACGAGTTAAAAGAATGGCCATAACTCCTCTTTCTGCACATTCGTTTGCATACTCTGCTACATCTTCTATGATTAATTCATAACCATGTTCAAGACAATAATCTGACTTTTTCTCCTTATGGCCATTCCCTCCATACTGGCTTGTGAAATGTATTCTTGAAAATAATTCAGGAAAATGTTTACTAAGAGAGGTTAGAGTCTCTCCTGAAATAAAATCAGGTCTTGAAGTTACAACACTAAGAGTATTATTTTGGGCGAGTTGTCTTACTCCTCTTTGAGCACCAGGAATTAAAGGAAGATTTCTAAACAGTGGTGATTGATAAAATTCATTCATATCTCTTCGTAATTCTTCCTCAGATGCTTGAAAGACCTTTGAAAAGTCGTATGTAATAATATCATTTATTGTAAAACTTGTTCCATGTCTTTGATTATAAAATATTATGAATTGTGTAAGAAAATCAAATAAAACACCATCTACATCAATAGCGATTCTTCTTTTTCCATTATTATTTTTCATTTCATTCAAAATCTAAAATTTTAATTGCCCTTGTTTTTAAGTTAAACATGGGCACCTTACAAAAATCTGGCTTATTCCCTCTTTTCTTCTGATTCTCTGTTTCTTGTTCCCATGTTGAATTTGAAATTATCAAAACCCCATTATAGGAAGTGATTGCCATTTTATGTAAATGTCCGGAAACAAAAATATCAGGAACTTTCTTTATTATATGACCATCGGGTTCAGAGGGAAAATATTGAATTGATCCGTGGGAAGGAGCCAAATGTCTATTCCTTAAAAGATAAGTCATTATTTTTTCGGGTGCATTAACACCACCTTCAATTAAGCTAGGAATGTTATTTGCATAATAAGGATAAGAAAACCCATGGTAAGTTAAAATATCAAAACCAGAAAACCCTGTCGTAGCTCCTATATTTATAGAGGCGGGATTTCCAGTCATGATCACATTAGGAAGATCATAAATCGGCCATGCATACTTTTCATCAAGAACTGGTTGTGGTTCCATCAGTCTCACTCCGTCGTGATTCCCTGGAGAGATTATTATTTGTATGTCTTTCCTTATTCTTTTAAGAATTTCAGCAAGCTGTTTGAATTGTTCTTCAATATCTTCTATTTCTAAGTCTTTTATTTGCTCAGGGTAAACTCCTACACCAGACACAAGATCTCCAACAAGAAGAAGATATTTTATTTTTCTTACCTCATCTGTCTGAGGTCCATCATCACTAAGATAATCAATAAACTTGTTGAATTGATCTTTAAAAAAGAATTTGCTGCCAAATTGGAGGTCTGAAATAAAGAGCGCATATTCTTCCAAAGGAGATTGTTTTCTTTCAAAAAGCATGGCTTCTGGAAAGACTATATTATTTACAAAGAATATTTCTCTGTCTCCGAAACCAGTAAACCCTATAACAGAATCCATCGCTATTTCTTCAGCTTTTTTGTAAAGGTCTGACTTATTTTGATTGACTAGAACCTTTATTTTTCCTGTAAAATCTTCTACTTCAAAAATAATGTTTCTGTTTTTGGTAATTGATTTTGAAACAATCATTCCTATGATAGAAACACTTTGCCTATTCTTTGCAAGTTTATTTATTGAAACGATACCTTTAAGTTCTGAATGCTCCTGTAAAATATTTTTTAGTTCATAAAAACGGTTTCTAAATCCTTTCACAAAATCATCGACTTCTATTTTTTTGCTCCCAGATACTATTGGGCTAATGATTTTAATAGTTCCGTTAGGTAGTATTTTTTCAGAACTGATAATGTTAGAAGAAGGGAAACTACTAAAAGAAATATTTCCTGGTTGGGTTATTGAACTCTCTTTTGAGATTTCTATTTGCAATCCAAGCTTAATCCTAAACCTTTCAAGCTTTTCTTGGTCCTCTTTTGGAAGCTCCATCAAGAATTCACTGACCTGATCTTTGTCTTTTTCAAAAAGCTCTTTTGTTATTATTCTTCTATTGGTTTTTGTTCTTATCTTTTCTATCATCAACTTTACTGATTCTTCATCTGTGGCTTCGCTGAAAAGATTCAAAACATCCTGATCCACAAGTAGGCCTTTTTCTATGCAAAATTTTAAGATTCCTTTAGTATCCATTTTTTATTATTTGTAATGTAGTGATTCTTCTATTATTTCTTTGGCTTTCTCAACTATTGGTCTGGCTATTGCCAATTTTATTTCCCTCATTCTTCCACCTCTTCCTTTTGACACAACCCTTACATTGATTATTCCAAGCATGTCAAATTCCTGGATAATATCTGAAACTCTTCTCTGAGTAAGAACTTCTGCTTTGTTTTTCAGGCAAACCTCTTCATAAAAATTATAAACATCTCCTGTAAAAATAGGTCCACTGTTGCTTTTTTCTGCCAGGGTGATTATTGAATGCAGAACATACTGAAACTGTTTTGGCTCTGTTTTTATTACATCAAGAATCTTGTCCCTCTCCAATTTTGTGTTTGCCTCATCAAGGTGTTTCATCAATATCTTCTTTGAATTGTCCCTTTCTGCTATCTCTCCTGCTATTCTAAGCAAGTCAAGGGCTCTTCTTGCATCTCCATGCTCCCTTGCAGCAAATGCAGCGCATTTTGCAACCACCCCTTCCTGAATGACTTTTTCTTTAAATGCCCCTTCTGCTCTTTGATTCATTATCTCTTGTAGCTGAATCGCATTATATGGTGGAAAAACTATTTCCTCTTCAGAAAGCGAGCTTCTGACCCTTGGATCCAAACCTTCCAGAAAAGTCAGATCGTTACTTATTCCTACCAAACAAATCTGGGTCTTTGACAGTTCTGAATTTAGCCTTGTTAAATTATAAAGAAAATCGCCTGAAATTTTTTTAACAGCTTGATCTATCTCATCAAGAATTAAAATAATAAATTGTTTTTCTTTGTCTATAATGTCTATGAATTTGTTGTAAACCGTCTCTGTCGGAAGTCCTGTACTTGGAACTTCTCCCCCAAGTTTTTTTATTAGTTCTGCAAGAATTCTATACTCTGTATCTGAAACCTTCTTCATCTTACAATTAAGATACTCTATCCTGAGATTAAAATCAGTGTCTTTTTTCGCTCTTTTGATGAGTTCGTCTCTCACATAAAGGATAGAAAGAGTTTTTCCTGTGCCCGTTTTTCCATAAAGAAAAAGGTTGCTGGTCTTCTCGCCCCTGAGCGCGGGAGCAAGGATAGATGCTACTTGATTTATTTGGTCTCCTCTATGTGGAATCTCTTCAGGCCTATAATTGGTCTGGAGAATTGACTTGTCTTTGAAAATTCTGTTATCATCGAAGTTCTCAAAAATTTTGTCTAGTTCTGATTTCATAGTATAATACACACACTCTTATTTCCTATGGAAAAATGTTTTAATGGTGTGAAGTGTAACGGGAAAACTTCTTTTTTCTTATAAATGATTATGACTACTAATAAAGAAGAACACCTCAATTTCTCATGGAAAAAGGATTTTCTTGGTTTTTTCTGGGAAAAGAAGGATTAGTACCAAAAACAAAAAATTGTTTTATATTTTTTGATTAAGTATATACTATATAATATAAATTTTTTTAAATAAATATATAATATAATATAATCTGTTTTTTATTTTTAAAGGTTTCTACTGGAAAAGAGGGGGTGTGGGAGGAGCAGGTCTGTTTTTGAATCCTATTACATATCCTCTAAAATCTATTTAGTTTTACAGAAAAGTTTATATATTATTTTTATCTCAATTTTGTATGCAAGGAGACAAAAATCCATTCGGAACCATTGTAGGAAAAATGATAGTGACTAAAGAGGGTAAAAGGCTAGGATTTGTTAAGGATATAACTTTTGAAACCAGATCTGGAGAGCTGATAAGCATAGTTGTAAAGGATTCTACCCCATACACAAGAAATCTCAACCTGGAAAAAACCTCTTCCAGTGAGCTTTTAGTGCCTTACAATTCTATTATAGCAATTGGAGACTTTGTAATAGTCTCTGAAGAAGATCTTGTTTAGACAAATAACTTATCTATAAAGAATTCTCAACCTTTGAAATATTATATAAAACTTTAAAAATCCCTCTTTCTCCTAATATTTATGAGGCTTATGGGTTTTAACTTCGAGAAGATATGTGTCGAGAGGCTTAAGGATAAAGTAGAAAACCTCAAGATGAATATGAATATAGATATATTAGACATAAAAGAGGTTAAAACAGATTTTCTGAAAAATAAAGAGGATATAGTCCAGATTAATTTTTTATATTCTGTTAAGTATGAACCTGATTTTGCGAATGTTGACCTAAAAGGTAACATGATTATTGCTTTAGACGAAGTTCCTGCCAAAGAGGTTTTCAAAGAATGGAAAAAAAAGAAAATGCCTGATGATTTCAGAACAGCTATTTTTAATGTAATTCTTAGTAAAGCAACAATTAAGGCTCTGCAGCTTGAAGATGAAGTAAACCTCCCATTACATGCACCTCTTCCATCTATAAGCCCTAATAAGGAAAAGGAAAAATAATTTAAAAGAAAGAATGAGATGCTGAATAAAAAAATTCTCTTAAAACTAAAAAACAGAAAGAACAAAAGTGTTTTTAGGAAATTCTCAAGAAAAGAAAATGAGGTTTGGGGAATATTATCCAAAAGAAGACTTCTAAGTTTGAAAGATCAAGCATATTCACTTCACAAAAAAGGGAGAAAGCTTTTGGGCCTTAATACTAAAAAAATTCCTGATTTTAATCTTATCAATAAAAAACTTAAAAAATTAACTGGCTGGCAAGTAGACAGTACAGGAATCCAATACGAAGAAGATGGGCCCTGGATTTCAAGTTTAGCAGAAAAGAAAATAAGGGTAACAGAATACATCCGTAAAAAGAAGGATTTAAATTACACACCCCTTCCTGATGTTTTTCATGATGCATTCGGGCATTTACCGTTTTTAACTGATAGAAAATACGCCCGCATAGTAAATAAGTTCGGTCGGGCTTATGTGAAAGCCAAGACTAAAGAAGCGAAATTGAAAATTGCCAATAATTGGTGGTACGGGATTGAATTTTCTTTCATAAAAGTCAGAGGTAAAATTAAAGTTCTAGGAACCGGTTTAATCTCTTCTGAAGGAGAGTTGATAAATGCTTTATCTTCTAAGGTTGAAAAATTGCCATATGACCCAGAAGTAGTTGGAGGTATAGACAGAAGTGCGCATGAATTCCACAATAAACTTTTTATTTTAGAGAGCCTAGATCAGCTGGAAAAAGCTGTTGATAAATGGCTTTAGTGCTATATCAGATAAACAATTCTAAAATTTACAACATTACCTTTCAATAATTTTTTAAATCAGACCATATTTCTTCTTCTATGAAGATATCTGATAAAAAGAAGGAAAAGATTTCAGAGCAAGTTCTTGCATACCTCTATAATATTTCTCCAAGACCCGCCTTTACATTTCACATAGCTCAGGAAATCATAAGAGACGAAGAATTTGTCAAGGCAATTCTCCTAGAGCTTAAGAAAAAGAATCTTGTCCTTGAGATAAAGAAAAATCCGAAGGGAAAACAGTACATCAAGAGATCCAGATGGAAGCTGAGTGATGATGTATATAGCGCCTACAAGAGCATAGGAAGCCAGGAAGAGCAGTAACCAACCAGATATATACTAGAACAGACTTAAATTTTTATAGGGAAACCATTTAAAAAAACAATGGATACAATAAAAGAAGCATTTCAAAATGTGAAAAGAGACATTGAGTTTCTTAACCAAGAACTTTTAAGTCTGAAGGAAGAGATGAGAGAGACAAGAAGAGAAATGTTGAAAATATGTGAAATTATTGAGCAAATAACGCTAAAAATCTCTCAAAAACCCCTAATAACAAATCCAACACATCAACAGATAAATCAGACAATTTCAACACATAATCCAACACATACCTCCCTCTTTAAGCCTCTAAAACCCCAAATTTTACGGTTTTCCAGTGGAAATGAAGGGGTTCCAACAGACAGACAGACAGACAGACAGACAGACAATAATGGTCAAAATTACCCAAAACAGCCTATTTTTCCTTACTCTTTACATATTAAAAACCCTATAGAAGATGCTGCTAAAATGCTTGATTCTCTTGATAGCCTGAAGAAAGAAATACGCCTGAAATTTAAACAACTAACAGACCAGGAAATTCTTGTTTTTTCAACCCTTTATCAGCTTGAAGAAGAAACTGGGCCTGTAGACTACAAAACCCTAGCAGACAGGCTTAAGTTAACAGAGAGCTCAATAAGAGATTACATAGGAAGATTGTTAAAAAAAGGAATTCCCGTCGAGAAAAATAAGATTAATAATAAGCAGATTCAGTTAAGCATTTCTCAGAATCTTAAGAAAATAGCCTCTCTTCCAACAATCCTCAAGTTAAGAGGTATATAATTAAGCCGCTCACCGAATAAATACATAGTCAATTCTTATAGCCTCTAATAACCCTCTTTTTTCGCCTTTCAGCCCCTTAATTCTCTTAAATTTACCCCAATTTCCTTTCTTTTTCAAAATTTTACCTATTTTTACTTATTTCTACTCCTTTCAGAACTCTCACTTTCTGACTTTCTACCCTATATTTTTCCTTAGAAAACCCTATTTTCTACCTTTTTTAGGCTCTTTAGCTCTCACTTTTACCCTTTTCATCAGCTTTTCCTTCACTTCTTCAGGTATAAAGACCCTCTTTTTTCCATTTTTCTCAATAAGTTCCTCTATTAAACCCTGACTTTTCTGTTTTATCCGATTTATATGCCCTCTTATTGTTGATCTCTCCTTCCCCAGCATAGCTGCAAGATCATCATAACCAAGATTCAATTCTGAGTTAAGCAATACCCATATGATTGCCCTTTCAGTTACTGAAAATTGGTCAAAATTAGGTGTTTGAACAGCTGACTGAACACCTGTTTGAACAGCATAAACAGCTGTCTGTTTATCAAACAGGTGTTTGGTTGTTTGATTTTTCCTTCCTGTTTTTAGCTCATTCATGATTGAAACAACATTTTTCATTCCTTCCAGCTCTGTTTGTATCGACGATAAAACGTCTTTTATCTCCTCTATGCCCTTTTTCTGTAAATTTTTCTCAGAATCCAGATGTTTGATCCAGATGCCAATTGAGCTTATGTCTTTTTTGACCGAATCAAACCCTTTTTTTGTATCCTCCTTTAGTTCATCAACACCCTTTTTTCCAAATAACCACTCAAACATCCATTAATATCAAGAATATTATTTATATACTTTTTGCTTTCCGACGAAAAATCCCTGTTTTAATAAGGTAGAAAAACAAGGTACACCCTAAAAATTTAACCCAAAAAACACAAAAAAAGACTAAAAATCAACAAAAAACACCACCAAACACCCAACCTAAACATCACTAAACAGCGAAACAGAAAATAAACAGCCTTGCACAAAGCTAACCTTAGTGCACAAAATTCGCCCAAATTAAAAATCCACGAAAAATTTTTCCGGTTTCCAGAATAATCCGACGACAAATGAATATTTAATGAAAAACTCCAGAATTTAACTTAGATAACTTTAGTGTACAAAGATTTTTAATAATCACTTATCCAAACCCTCAGAAATATTTATAACCTGATTTTCCCTACCCTTAATACTAAAGGAGGTTGAATCTAAATGGCAAAATTAAGTGCATGGCTTGTTACCCTTATTGGAGTATTGTGGCTATTGCCTCTACTCGGTGCGGATATATTTGGAGGGACAGTTTCAAATTGGTTGATAGGCCTATCTTTCCTTGTAATGGGTATCGGCAAGCTTAAGAGAAACTATAAAAAGAAGAGATAAAGCTCAATCCCTAATTAATTTTAATTTAATTTATTATCAAAGCACTAAGATTACCTTAGTGTACAGAAGACTTAAATAGCTTGTATCTTTAGATGTCTTATGGCAATAAGTATAACTACAATGGGTGTTTCTGCAATAGTTTCAATAATATTCGGAATTCTTGTCCTAGCTTTCCCAAAATTTCTTAGGTTTTTTGTCGGGTTTTACTTTCTAATAATAGGCTTGATACAATTTTTTGGCTGAATCTAAATAATTAAAAAGATAGAACTCTTTAATCTAGTCATGACCAATGAAAGAGATCATACTTCCCACTCCAAACCCCTGGAAGAAATTGGAAGAGAATTAACTCCTTTAGAGCAAAAAGTTATGGATGAATTCGCTACTGAAATGGAAGAGAAGATTATTCCTGGATTGTGCCTGTAATGGCAGAAAGACAAAAAGCAGCTACACGCAATCATGCTACACATATACCTCTTAGATATACAGAACATTATAGTGAACAAAGCTTACCTAAGTTAACACCTGAACCGCTATTCTATACAGATTATGGTCCAGTATTTGCACGGGACTTAAATAGATCGTTCACTCATGAAGGCTACACAGCTTTTCAGCACTAATTTTTATTTCTCTTATTAAAAGTTCGCACAATACATCTTGTGAGAAGCCTTTAAAGTGACAGCAATTATTTAAAAAAGGGTACGCACAACTCAAGTCATGGAGAAAAAGGAGTTCTTGAAGAAGCTGGAGACAGAGCTTAAGATATCAAAAAACTCAGAATACACGATTAGAAACTACTCGGCTGCAAATTTCAAACTTCTGGAATTCGTCAAAAAGCCGATTGATCAAATAAGCCAGGAAGATGTAAAAGAGTATATGGCTGAAAAATTAGGAAGTCAAGGCTCTAGTTCAACAGTTCTTTTTCTTGCCGCCATAAAATACGCCTTTTCAAACATACTCCAGAAAGATCCAACCCAAAGAATAAAACGTCCAAAAAAAGAAATAAGAATTCCAACTGTTCTCACAAAGGAAGAGGTCAAGACCCTGCTAAACTCAATGAATTCAGAAAAAAGTGAGCTCATGGTTTCCCTGCTGTATGCCTGTGGTCTTAGAGTTTCGGAGCTTACAGGCCTGAAAACCAAAGATTTGAATTTTGAAGAAAAGATAGGAAATGTGAGACAGGGTAAAGGCAAAAAAGATAGGATTTTCAATATCCCTTCTTCCTTGATAAAAAAACTTCAAAACCAAGTACAAAACCAAACAGAAAATCACCAAGAGTATCTCTTTTCCGGGCTTAAAGGTGAGCTCTCATCCAGAAACATCCAAAAAATAGTAAGCAAAGCTGCAATGAAAGCAGGTATAAAGAAAAGTGTTCATCCACATACTTTAAGGCACAGCTTTGCTACACATCTTCTGGAAAACAATATAGATATAAGAAAAATTCAAGAGCTTTTAGGTCATGCAGATCTCAATACAACACAAATTTACACTCATGTTAGTCAAGAAGAACTTAAGAAAGTAAAGAGTCCTTTTGATGATTTGTAAAATGAATAGAAAGGAAAAACAAAAATGGTACAAAAAAGAATTTGAAGAAATCAACCAAGTTATCAAAAACAAAAATTCCCTCTCCTACTTAGATTTTTTAAGAATAAGAAACTTCAAATTACAAAATTCAAGCGTAGAAGATAAAGAACACATAAAGGAAGTTACTCAGGAGGCGTTTAAGTTGGCAACTGGTGATAAAATAGAAGAGGCTATAGAGAAACTTTTAGAATTAAATGGGGTAGCCGTCCCTATTGCTTCAACTATTCTCGCTATGAAATTTCCAAACAAGTTTGCTATAATAGACAGAATCGTCTTAACTAATTTAGGAAAAAATGATTGGCTTAAAAGATATACAACAGACCCTAAAATTTATTTAGAATATTTAAGTCTGATAAGAAAAAAAGCCAAAGAAAAGGGACTAGACTTAAGAGACTATGAAAGAAGATTGTTTGAAGATTAACTAACTATTTCTCGTCGATGAAGAATTATTTAAGAAAGTGTGGGAGAAGTTATGACTATTTTTTAGACTCGTCCAACCTTTTACATAGCAAACTTGCAAAAGATAAATATTCCATTGTTTTAACAGAATCTTTTTGAATTATTTGATTATGCGCCTTAGGATTTCTAATCCCTAACATGGCTCCAGCAAACAATTCCATCATTCCTTGTTGTTCGTCTTTATCTATTTGAGAAATTAAAGTATTAAATTTTAATAATGGCGTCTTAACACTAAAAACTTTCTGCATAAGTGGATGGCCCGTTAAATTTTTTACACCAGATTTATTTTTTACCAAAATTTCAACTTTTTTAAATGCATTAAAGATTGCTTCGCTATAATGTCCATCAACAAATAATTTTGCACTAGCATCAATTATTTCTGGGTGAAGATCCCTAGTAGAATAATAAGATTCTTGTTTTTTAAAGTTTGTTTTATCAATCCATCCCGGGATCCAAAACTTCCTTTTATTAGGTCCCAAACCAACAATTTTTATTTTTACTATGTCTTCTTTAAGCAAGGGTTCCATGAATGATGTAAGATTGTTAACCTTTATTTTCTTACCTGCCCCTTCATTTAATAGATGAGTTAAATCTCGAGAAGATAAGGCTTCAGAAAAATCCCCTTCTTTTAATAATTTACAAATCCTATAAGGAAAACTACCTTTTCTAGATAAAAATTTTTCACAATTCATTAACACATTTTTCTTATCCAATTTTTCACCAGACATACGCTTTATACTTTTTTTCAGATATCATCTTTGAAGTTTTTCTCAAATCTTTTCTATCAGAAATTTTTTTCAAAGCCACTTCGATTCTATTTAATTCACAATGATATTTCCCTTTAAGATTATCATTAACTTCTTTAGCAGTTTTGGGTTCAGAGAAAAAATCTGTATCACGCAAATCTATGATGTGGTCAGAAAGAGTCTTCTTGCTGACATCCATTTCTTGTTTTTTAGGTCTACCTTTTAACTCTAATTTATTTAACCTTTCTTCATGATCTTGCAACTTTCTTTTTATTTCTTCAATTTCCATTTTCAAGAATCTCCTCCCCTTTTGGAGTAATAAACCATCTAAACTCTTTCTCATTAATTTTTTTACGCGTAATGTATGGTGTTTTTAGGAGTCTTCTACTCATTTCTTTGTTTACTTGATTTGAATCAACATACTTCATTCCAAATCGATCGTGGAAGATTTGTGTTATCTCGCTTGTTAAAAGTCCGCCCCCACTATGACTTCTTCTTGCCCATTTCAAAATATGAAGTAATTTCTCTTTCCAACCCATTTTTTCAAAATTTTCAAATCAATTTACTAACAATAATCCTAATAATTATTTTAATTTTCCATCATGTGGTAATAAATCAATATTCTTTACAGCTTCTCCAGTAAGTGATTATACGAATCTTGTACCTTTAGGAAATTTAAATCCACCAGGTCATACATTTCCTTCAGACCATATGTATTTTTCTTTAAAAAGAACTTCGGCTGACTTTTCAACCTCTACTACTGCTAACACAACCGTATTTGCTCCTGGAGATGCAACAATCACTAGGATTAATCTTGTAGTATATCCCAATTCAAATAGAGACTACACTATTTATTTTCAACCTTGTAAAGAGTTTTCCTATTATTTTTATCATGTTAGTTCAATCTCTCAAAAATTATTAGATGCATTGAATAGTGGTTCAGGTCCAGTCTGTAATAATCTTTCAACAGACATAGTTAGTCGACAATGTGCAAAACTAATGAATCTTCAGGTTCAAGGAGGCGAACAAATAGGATATATCGGGGGCTTAGACAGAACAAATAGTAACGCACTAGATTTGGGAGCGTTTGATTTTAGAATCACTCCTCTTACATATGCAAACTCTTCAAGATGGTTTAATGATTTATATGTAGTTTGTCCTATAGATTATTACTCTCCAGATATAAAAACAAAAATTTATTCAACAATTGGAGATTACGACGGAAAAACCCTTAGAACAATAAACCCAATTTGCGGGCAATCTGATCAAGACATTCTAAACACAGTTCAAGGAGCCTGGTTTTTCAAAGGACCATCAACCTATACGGAAGAACCTAATATCGCTCTTATACATGATAATATAAATCCATTAATTGGGGTTTTTTCAGTAGGCACATCAATGAAGGTAAGTGGTCTTAGCTATGGAACTTATAGTTTCAATCCAAATAATAATTCAGGGCTTGTAAATCATGATTTCAATCAAGTTACTTCTGATGGAAATATTTATTGTTATGACACAACTCAAGGTCGTGGTCAATATACTAATCTACCTAAATTTTCAATTATAATTCAGATGCCCACATCAACATCATTAAAAGTTGAAAGATTAAACTCAGGAAGTTGTGGCAGCGGTCCATGGTCTTTCGATTCTCTTTCCACAGATTTCATACGTTAAAATAAACTTTTTAGAGAAAAATTTAAAAACACAACAAGCTTATAAATATAAAGGAAAAATATAAACTAAACACAAAAATTCCTTAAATACTAATAAGAGGAAATAAATTAGAAAATAAATTAAAAAACATAAACAATGAAAAAAATATTTTTTATGGCTTTTGCAATTTTTGTTATCTTGATACTAGCGGGATCTGTCTTAATCAATGCGTACTCATTAAGGCCTGCCCAAACAAAAAACGCAAAATTAAAAGATATTAAAAATGTTGTTCCTTTGAAATCAAAAGAACTTAAAGCTAGAGCTGGAAAAATACCTAGCCAAACAAGAAACATAGCAAAACAAAGTAAAATGACTGCAAAAGCTTTAGCTATTACAGCAAAACAAAGTAAAAGTTATTTAAAGACTAATAAGAGGAAATAAATTTAGAAAAATAATTAAAAAGAAAGAGAGATATAAATATTTCTCCTCTAACTTAACAAAACCCTTATCTCAAAATCTCAACCTTTATAGAAAAATTTAAAAGTATAAATTACATAAATTTGCAATGAAAGGGGACACAAAAAAACTCATTTTCAGCTTGTTTGTTTTATTAATTTCCATTTCAGTTATAGCTATTGTATCTGCAGATTCATCATCCACATTCGCACAGGAATTAACATGCAGAATCAATTTTAATATTGGAGTTTTAAACTCAATGATGACCGCATTTCCAAATTCATCTTCAACACTCCAACCACAATTAACCACATTGCAGAATGATTTGTCACAAATACAATCTTTTGGGAATAACACACAAGTTAAAGACTTCGTAAAAAATCGCTACATGGTGGATATGAAAAATGTAAGGAGCGCTGTTCAGTCATGGAGAAAAGATAAAAAAGGATTAACTCTCGATCAAAGAGCTACTCTTGCTTCTTCTTATCAAACATTACAAGGCAATTATGCTCAATGCGAGCAGTTAGTTTCACAGAAAATTTCTCAAGAAAGAATACAAAACTATCAGACTCAATTATCTGTCTTGCAGAATAGAACAAATACCCTTTCTAATAAGGGCTTTAATGTCGCTTCTCTGAATCAATTGTTACAAGATGCACAGACACAAATAATTCAACCGCTTCAAAATGCTTTATCTTCTGCAAACAGTACGCAGTCGGCGCAGATGGCTGTCAAGACATACTGCTTATATGATGGCTGTGTAAATGGCATAAATTTCCACCTTGAGGCAAAATATGACCTTGCAAGGGCAACTGTTATCTTAAGCCCACTTCAGGCAAATGCAGCTGCATTTAAACTTGATAGCTCTGTTCTTTCACAAGCTCAACAATATCTGTCAACCGCACAGTCAACATTAAATTCTGTCGGAACATCAGCATATCAGAAGGGACAAAGTCAGACAATATTCAGCAATATTAAAAATGGATCTAAATTGATTGTTCAGCTTATGACACAGGCAATGAAACAACCTATTGGAGGACTTAAATGAAAGGGATTTTAATAACAATTATCATTTTGTTATTGATAGCAATTGCAGCATTCTTCTTATTTGGCGGGATAATAAATTCCGGTGTCAATAGCCAGCAATATCAAACTCCATCAGTAAGTAATAATGCAGCTGCATCTAATTTTAGTGCATTAGATTTAACTCCAAACCCAGGTCAAATAGATATTCTTCCTATCTCAAGCAGTGATATCCCTGCACCTTAAAGAATGAATGTCCACGCATAACAAACTTCCAAAATCCTGTAAGAGCTCCAGGAGACTCTTCTGAGTTTACCTCTAATGTTTATGAATCTAGTCCAACATATGATTCAATCAATGATGCAACTGAATTCATTTTTTCAGGCCAAACCTAGGCAAAGGGATTTCATCTTGCTGTGGAAAAAATCCATTGGGATGATTTAATGAGGAGAGTGGGGCCGGAGAATTAGTCTTTTATTCTGTAAAGCTGCACTGCAAACCATTCTCCTTCTCCATCAGAATCTTCTACATTTTCATTTTTTCTTGTAATAAACCCAACCCTTCCCTCTAAATCTTTTTTAAATATACTTCTAAGCTTACCTCTCATTGTTTGCTTTACTTGATCTAAAATTTCTCTACTTATCTCAAGAGCAGAACCCTCTTGGTAAACTCTAATATAAACATTATCAAGAGCATAAGGAATCGCCTCAATAATTCTGATATTGCCCAGAGTATCTACAACTTCCCCTAATTTACTATATCCTAAAGGAATAAATTCAGACCTTATTCCCTGTTCATCTGGCATTATTTTATCATAAGGTAATAGTTTTTAAGAATTATTGTCCTGGAATTAAACTATCTTTTCTTCAACGAACTCTTATCTTTCCTTCTTGCCAGTCTTTCAAAATCTTCTTTGCTGTCCTATTCTCATCAACTAGATTTCCCTTCTTTAGATAATTAGATCTTCTTCCAAGTTTTTCAATCAATACTTCTGAATCACCTTTAGCATCAATCCTATAATGTTTTTCTAAAATACCTAGATATTCCTGCATGATCATATTCACAACCATTTGAGGATCTTTTGCTCTGTCCCATGTAATAGCTCCTATCTGTGAATGCCTTGCTAAAACCCTTTGCTCATGAGTTTTTTCTGCAGGCGGAATTATTCCAGGCGTATCAACAAGATACACTCCATTTGAGATTTTTAATTTCTGAATACCCTTTGTAAACCCTGCTTCAGAAGATGTTCGTGAAACAGATCTCCCGACAAGAAGATTGATAAGAGAGCTTTTTCCTGTATTAGGATATCCTATAATTCCGACATTTATAAGATCTTTTTTTATTTTTTTCAACTCCATCTTTATCAGCTTTCTTAATATAGCACTTCCTTTTCTGTCTTTTGAAGAAAAAAACATATTTGGCTTTAGCTCTTTGAACCCTTCTTCTTGCCTAACTTTGTCAACATCTACAAGGTCTGATTTGTTAAAAATATAGATAAGAATTTTCCCTGAATCTTTCACCTTTTGTTCTATTTCAGTGTTTCTTGTTTTTTCTATGAATCTTGCGTCTAAAACTTCAAGAATAATGTCTGATTCCTTGATTACTTGATCTATCTGAAAAGGAATAGCAACTCTGTGCTTATTTGTATGTTCTGATTTGCCTCTTCCTTCTTTTGCTTTTCCTAAAGGATTTGCCATAAACAATAAAATTTTGTTAGATATATAATGGTTTCTTAGCTAAACTTAAGAATTATCTTGGTGTTGTATTTGTTGGTGGTGGACTAGTAGTATTTGGTGGGGGAGCAGTTACATTAGGAGTAGGAGGAACTACAGTTACGTTTGGAGGAGTCATATTTGGAGGAATTGGAAATGGACTAGTAGCATTTGGAATCGGAGGAGTAGTTACATTAGGAGGAGTCATATTTGGATACTGATTTACTGAACCATTATACTGATTATACTGTCCACTGTTGTATTGCCCATTCTGATTTTGTCGATTTGATTGGTTAAATTGCCCTTGTGAAAATGCTTTAATTATTTCTTGACATGAATTTATTGTAAATGCCTTTGCATCTTGACATTGTTGAGGCCATTGTCCTTGTTGTCCCATTTGACCTTGAGATACTCCTCGTGCAGCAGCATCATAACATCTTAATCTTTCTTCAGAATTTTTAATAGATACACAATTAGATCCTCTTTGCTGTTGCTGTCCATTTCCAGCCATCATTATGTCATTGCACTTTTGACTATCGCTGTTGTATTGCCCTGTTAATCCTGCGTCAACACATGACTGAGGAGCTTTTAGTTTAAACATCAATTTTTGGCATTCTTTTGCATCATTTATTCCTGCTTTAACACATTCATCTGGTGCATTTCTCTGAAACATAATTTTGTTGCAAATGTCTTGTGCATCTTTTGGATTTTGAACATTTGCATTTATAAGTGCCTGCTGACATTCTGTAGGAGCATGTGTTTGAATCATAAACTTCATACAATCATTTGAATTTGTTATATTTGCTGCTTTGCATTCTTGAGGGAAGTGAGAATTAAATTCAGACTGTGTAACTCCTCCCTGAATATTATTAAATGTACTTTGTAAATAAGGAGGTAAATCAGGCATCTTTAAATTATTAAGCTGCTGACATGCGCTTTCATTGCCATTTATATTGCATGCTACAGCTAAAGGTGCTCCAATTAAACATGTTGCAGCAAAATCTTTGAATGGAATTTCATTGCATCTGCACGTTTGCCCTGAAGTTTTGAAGCATTCTTGCATTATGCTGCCAAATTTTTCAACATCTGCTTTTTGCTGAACTGTTAAATTTTGATCAAGTTTCTTTTTCCAATCAGGAGAATCATTGCTTATTTTACATGATCTAGAATATTCAATTGGGTCGACTTTTGAGAGTTGTTGACAAAGATCTTTAATTCTACTGGCAATCGCTGAAGCAGTTACAATTGATTTCTCTTTATCAACAATCTGATTAAAGTTATCTGTTTCATTAGAAGGAATCTGGCCTTGAAAATCTTGTAAGGTGTTATAAATAGCAGAAGAACTCATGTTTATATTCTGGACATCATCAGGACCAACTTGTTTTTCAAGAGCATTAGCATGTTTTAGATATTCTTTAAGAGCAATTTTGGCTGCGTCCATTTTTCCCTGCTTTACCATTATCTTAATTTCCGCAATTTTTTCTTCCCTTAACTTTAAATCATTGCTAAAAATATCAAGAAATCTTTGAATAAAATAAAAAGAAGAATCAGGGGTTATCCCTGCTTTTGTTTGAAGTGTTACATTAGGCTGAAATTGCACAGATGTATTATTACTTTGAGCATAGACATTTGAAAAAAGAATTACCATTAAAGAAATAGAAAATAAAAAAATAAAACCCTTTTTCATAGAATTTACATGGGAAGGTTATTTTTAACCCTTTCTAAACCTGACCTGTCTGCACGAATTTCCTCATTGCCTGCTCCAGAATTACCTGAGGTGCGAAGCCTTTTCTGCTGCAAGCTCTAACAAATTCGTCATAGGCCTTTCTATCAACAACATAATCTAACTTTGCTTTTTGAGCTCCCGGTGGATATGATGCCATGTTTAATAAAAAATAAGTTTGTTTATAAATTTTCAGTTTAATGTTTGAAGCTAAAAACAGAAAGTTTTATAAACAAACTTACCATTATTTATGTGTATGAAAATAGGCAAGGAAGAACTGCTAAAAGTTAACAATGGATTTGGAGGAAATCTTAGAAGTGACTCTAGTTTGGACTTTGCACTGGATAAACTTGAAGATAAAAAGCTTGGCCCCTACAAAAAACTAGCTCATTTATTAAGAGCTATTTTAGTTGATCATCCATTTTCAGATGGGAATAAGAGAACAGCTGCCTATGTTTCATTAAAATTTGCTCATGTTTTTAAGAAACAAGCAAATACTGAACTATTAATGCATCATCTTGTTTCAATAGCAAAACATAACATTTATGATATAAGAAAAATTGAGAGGAGATTAAAAAATGCAATCAGATAAAACTAAAAAAATCCTAGAAAAATACAAAAATGTATTTGAAGCTCTGGAGAATTATGATAAAACAAAAGAACTTCCGTTCCAGAGAAAAAGAATAGATATAACCCTTTCAGTAAAAACTCTCAAAAAGCTTAATGAATTAAAACAGAAAACAGGAAAGCCAATCTCAAGAATTATTGAAGAGAGATTTTAACTCTTACTGTACAACAACTGTTCCCATCATACTAGTATGGATTGAACAATGATAAGCATATGTCCCAGCCGTTGTGAATGTATGAGTGTAGCTTCCACCACTTGTTGTAGAAGAATAATATCCTCCGCTGCTTGGTGCCGCTAATGTTCCTGAACTTAATTCGCTTCCTGAATTAGAAGTTACTGTGTGAGCTACAGAATCTATGTTTGTCCATGTGATAGTGTCTCCAACATGTATTGTTAAAGAAGAAGGTGAGAATGCCATACCGCTTATGCTTATACTGTATGTTTTTGGCGTTGTTGTGGTTGTAGCTGGTGGAGTTATGGTTGTATTTGCAGAAGGTCCCATGCTGACTCCTGAATTCTGCCCATATAATCCAGAACTGCCTGTGCTCTTTGTGCTTGGAGAGCTATTTGAAAATAACAGGATTCCGCCTACAACAAGAACAACAGCTATCAAAATAAGAGTAATAGTAATGCCCTTCATTAACAATAAATCCTCCCCTAGTTTATAAATTTTTAGAATTATTTTAGAGATTAGTTTAGTCAAATCAAAATTATTATAAAATTAATTTTATTATTTCTTTTCTTAATAAAAATATAGGAATCATCAAGACAAAAGTTCCTATTAAAGATACTATACTCCAATATTGAGAATAAGTATCACCACCGGCAATTAAGACAAAAGTTATTTCATCTATGATCATTGCAAAGATAATGGAAAATGATAATGTCTTAAATAAATCATATTTTTTTCTTGGGAGGGTATAGATAAATAGGAAAAAGAAAATTAGTAAAATACTGCCTGTATAAAAATGATGAACTACGAAATTTCCAATCACTAATTCAGTAGTTGTGGATACCTTAGCAATAGATCTGGATATCAAAATAATAAAAAAGAACAAAATAAAGAATAAGTTTTCTCTTCTCATTTTATTTTTATCTGAAGAAAAGTTTACCTATTACCCATAGTACAGAAGTTCCAGTGAAAACATACCCTGAAATAACCAAGACTTGGCTACTAGCGGTTAAAAAATTAATCAAATCAAAATTAAGGAATCCTATTAACAATAACTGCAAACCTCCAAGTAAAGCTAATAACATTATAATAAAATCTAATATCAAGATAATTTTTTTTCTTCCCACCATTTTTACCTCTTATTAAATCTATTAGTTTATAACAAAAGACTATATAAAAAACTATCCAAATTCAGATTAATTATTTTTTTACAAGAACCACTTTTACAAAGTCGATAAGTATGAATTTACACAATCATTTATAAAGAAATAAACTAAGGTTTAGAACTTTTAGAAATAACTGAAGCCTTTGTCATTGCCCTACCACTTTTTACCAATTTTTTTGTTGATAAAGATATTTTCGCAGATCTTGCTTTAAGTCTTGTGGATTTCAAAGAAACAGCTTTTTTAATTTGATTTAATGTTACTACTTTTGTTTTCAAGGGATATATTACCCCCCCAGTACTTCCGCCACTTGTATCAGTACTTGAAGTACTTTGTGCTGCTTCTGTTGCTACTGCTGCTACTGATGGTGCATCTGCACTTACTGAACCACTTGGATCTGCAGATAAAATTGCACCATTTGAATCTGAAGCTACTGATCCATCAGTACCTTTTAATGAAACTCCAGAATCAGAAACAGTTACTGTTGCTCCTGTATCTGTAGTCACTGGTTGCCCATTTATTCCTAAATTAGTAGTCACGTCAGGGGTAGTGGTTATTACATCAGATGTTACTTGGCCGTTAGATGCCTGATTTAAGTCACTTACACTTACTGTTGGCTCAATACTGGAAATTTCTGCAACGCTTATATGGGCATCACTTACAGCTTCTGTAGGGTTATTAGCCTGAATATCATTCATTTGATTCTGAACATCAACATTATTATTTTCAATCTGTGTCTGCAAATTATTTACCTGAGAATTAAAATCATTCTGATTTATCTGGTTACCATCCATTTGTTCCTGGAGAGAAAGAGATTTCTCTTCTAAAGCCAGATTAGTTCTTAAAGCATCTTCTATCACTTGGTCATCAGTAACAATAGAATTTCCGATGAGGGGGATACTATTTACAAATTTCTCAACGCCAAAACCGAAATTTGAAGGAGGCGTTAAGTCAGCAACCGTATTGTCAGTTTGAGATGCTATAAAATGAAAAGAAAATGCAGTTAGTAAGAATACTAGTAATAATAGTCCACTTTTCATTTTTTTTAAAAGGATTCTTAGTTTTTAAATTTATCTTAATTAAGGGCTTTGTAAATTAAGGGGCTCTTGTTTATAAAGTCTAAAAAACCAAATACAAATTTTTATTATTGGTCCCCCCTTAGAATAAACTTGCTTGCATAATAACCAACAATGAAAGCTAACGTATGTACTGTCCCGAAAGCAACGCCTGTTCCCAGTTCCCCCATTCCCAGGAAAGTTATGCCCTTTAATGCAATCCCCAATGGATAAAAATTAAAGATTTCGGGAAGAACATTGTAATAAATTCCAAATAAAGATGAAACAACTATTCCGCCAACTAGAACCTTGACAAATTCTTTTTTCTTAAGGTTCATGCCATATAGGAATATCAGCGAAAACACGAAATAAAGTCCTAGTTTGATAAGAAAATAGGGAATTGTCTCCATAGGATTTGAAAAAAACTTATGGGAAAAATAGTCAACCCCAAAAACCCCAATTACTGCTGTAAAAATAGCACCAAGAAGAACCTTAGTATAATTCCTTTTATACTTCATATGATAGATAATAGTTTTTTATTTTTAAATATTGGCAAGCTTGGCTCTTATCATGAAAACAATAAAAGAATCTAAGATTGCTCCTGATACAGAATAAATGTTCCAATAATTTGCCACAGGACCCGCTCCCAGAAGCATATAAACAAGCTCATCTGCAACCAGAGCCAACCCAAGTGCAAGCAAAATCCAGCGATATCCAAAACTTCCTAATAGCAGAGCTATGCCTACAAGAATAACTCCAATCCAAAAGTGATGAACAATTATTCCAGAAATCCTGAATTTATTGTCAGGAAAAAGAAAAACTGCTGTTCTTACCGCAATTATTGTAAGTATGAAGATTAAATAGAAAATACTTGTTTTTTCCATTAATAATAAAAGCAATTTGCATTTAAAAAATAACCCATATACCATATACAAAAATCTTAAATAATACTCCCCCTTTTCCCTTTGATGCAATTCAAACTTTCCCCATCATCTCTTAATTTAATGAATGAGTGCCCTAGATGTTTCTGGCTTACGCAAAATAAAGTCTGGAGGCGTCCAGAAGGAATAATGGCAAGCCTTATGAGTGGCATGGACAAAATTCTAAAGACGCACTTTGACAAATTCATGGCCAGAGGAGAATTGCCACCTGAAATAAAAGACCATCATCATACTAAGGGTCTTAAGCTCTTTGACAATGAAGAATTGCTTAAAATATGGAGAAATAATTTGAAAGGAATTTCATGGACAGACAGCAAAGGCAACAATCTTCATGGAGCTGTTGACAATATTTTAACAAATGGCAAAAAGCTTATTGTTTTGGATTACAAAACACGAGGATTCGCATTAAAAGAAGATACGGCAGAAAAATATCAGAATCAGCTTGATATTTACAATTTTCTTTTAAATAAAAATGGCTATGAAACAGAAGATTACGCCTTTCTTTTGTTTTATGTTCCAAAAGAAGTTCTTGAAACAGGGGAAGTTGTCTTTGATGCAATATTGGCAAGAAGAGCGACCAACATAAAAAGCGCAGAAAAACTCTTTGACAAGGCAATAAATCTTCTGAATTCTGAATGCCCAACAGAAGGCTGCGAATGGTGTGAGAGGTTCTGATTTTTAATCCTTTATAGGATTTTTTAAATCTACCTAAAAACCCTACATAATAAAATATATAAATTTATAAGCATTTTATTCTAGATGAAAAAAAGTTATATTTTAATTGTAATCTTGTTAGCTCTTATTTTGGTTGTGTTTGCATTTTTATTTTTTTCAAATAGTTCTAAGAATTACAGTCAACACTTTTATAATACAAGTAATCAGTCTCAAATACCTTCTCAAAGCCAAAATACAACAACTCAACAAATGCCACAAAATGTTATTTCAACAACAAGTAGCATTATTGGATCTATAATCACAGATACTGTAGGAAAAACCTTATACATCTTTCAGGCAGACGCAAATGGACAGAGTACATGTTATGGAAATTGTGCCACTACTTGGCCACCATTAATAGTAGCTTCTGGAGTAATACCCCAAGGAATAGGAGTAACTGCAAAACTTGATGTAATCAAAAGAACAGACGGAACTTATCAATTAACAGCAAATGGGATGCCCTTATACTATTACATTGCAGATCCAAAAACAGGAACTTTAAATGGTCAGGGAAGTTCTAGTTATGGTGCAAAATGGTATGTTCTCTCTCCTTCAGGACAATTAATAACTAATCCTATCCCCCCTAGCAATCCACCAATTGGTGGAGGTGGTGGAGGCGGAGGATATTAAAAATTAAAATAAAAAAGAAATAAGAAAGTTTAGATTTTTGAGTCGGAATACTAAGACTAAATTTTTATCTCCTAATGTTCTGGAAAAATTGAATTCTGAATTCAAAAACTATTTAAATCGCTCTGCTTTTAATTGTTAAAAGAGGAATAAAAAATGTTAGATACCATTTTTCTTGCAGAATTTTTAGGCATTTATATGGTAATTATATCTGCAGCTTTTCTTTTAAGAAAACAAAATAGAGATCTTCTATTCAAAGTTTATAGTCATAAAGAAACAATACTTGTAACAGGAGAAATCTATTCTATCATAGGACTTTTTTTGGTTCTTTCCAACAACTTTTGGACATCAACTCTTAGCATTATTGTCGCAATGCTTTGCTGGCTTATATTAGTCAGAGGATTAATACGCCTATTTTTCCCAGGAATTGTTATAGGAATGGCCAACAAACTTAAAAAAAGTAAAGCCCTTACCACTTTTTTCTTGGTGTTGGATTTGTTATTGGGAATAATCATTGCTTATCTTGGATTTACTGCTTGAATCCCGGAAAATAAGAAACTTTTATTAAACTATTTTCTTTTACTGTTCCAGGGCAAATGAAAAATAAAATTAAGTATCATATTGTGCATAAGAGCAAACTCAGTTTACTCCTTCTTGTAAAAATCTTTTTTCTACTACTGGTTGTTTATGCAATAATGTCTGTTATCTATCTATTTTTTCCATGGACAAACCTTTATCTGTTCTCATTTTCAAACATTTTAATCTGGCTTGTTGCCTTTGCAATAGCATTGATTCTGTATCTTTTTATTATTGTTAGGTTGTTAAGAAAGTTTAAGTTCAGATAGGAACTAAAGTACCCACTATTTCTTATAATTATCAAAGTATAAAGATGCTACAAAAAGAGTTATTACTATATCTCTGATAAGTAAGTCACTGAATCCTGATCCAATGAATAAAGAGAAAACAATATCTGCCATGATTAAAGTTCCTAATATAGCAGTTAGTTTTCTTTTGAATCCAAATATTAAGGAAATTGCCAGAACTACAAGAACAAAACCATGAATTTGTACAAGAAAGTTAATGCTATTAAACAGTCCCGAGATAAAAGAAGGAACAAAAACAGACCAATACTGAGGATTTACAATTTCCCAGACACCAAAAACAAGAAATATGAATGTGACAGCATAAACAGTCAGATAATGTCTTACAGCCTCATTTTTCATTTTTAAGGTTGAACTACATAACCATCAGAACCTACTATTATAGCATGATCGTCACCTAAATTTCGATCATAATTATCTATAACACTATCATCTCCACTAGACATTTCAATAAAATATAAACTTTGACTCGGCTTTAAATTATATACTTGGTTATAATAATTTTGCTTCAGAGCAGTTAAAGTGTAAGTGACGCTTCCATCTGAATGTGAAGTTTTATTTAATTGAAATCCTGTAAGAGCCTGTTGTGCATCGGAACTCAAAGTGTCGGATGATATTAAGTAAGAATATGGATAGGCCTGAGTATCTGAAAATTTAATACTTTGAGCATTAGAAGAGTTTCCTGTTTGTGGAGGATTGTTTATAACACTTGCAATGTTTTTTGGAGGATTTGAAGAAATGCTGAAAATATAAGCGCCTGCTAAAACCAGTGCTAAAACAAATATTCCCGTAAAGATTTTTCCTGAACCCATTTTTTAATTAGAACATCAAATTATTTAAATTTAATGAATTTCAATTCAGTTCATACTTTTTTCTAATTTTACCACTGAAAAACTCAAAAATACTTTTATAAACAAGCATTATTTTTTTTGTTTATGCAGACAACAGTGATTTTACTAAGGTTTGTTATTGTATTTGTCCTTTCATTTGCTTATGGATTAAACAGGCAGAAAAGCCATAAGCCAGTTGGTTTTGGAACTTTTATTTTAATAGCTGGTGGCTCTTGCTCCCTTGCAATCATAGCTTCTGACTTAGGCATTGCAAATAGTATAGGGCTTGTTGCAGCAATTGTAACCGGTATAGGTTTTTTAGGCGCAGGAGCTCTTATAAAAGGTTCTGACAAAGTTTTTGGATTCACGACAGCAGCAAGCATTTGGTTTTTCGCAATTTTTGGGTTGTCTGTAGGAATTGGTAACTATACTAACGCACTGATACTCTATTCTATGGTGTGGGTTGTTGCACTTTTTGATAAATATCTGGAAAAGAATGCAGTTAGTTCTTACAGAAGAAAAATAGTAATAAGATGCACAAATCTTGTTCCTAAAGAAAAAATTACAGACATCTTGGCAAAGTATACAAAAGAATTTTATCTTTATGATATATTCCTCAATAAAAAAGAAAAAATGGTAACGCTGACATATGTCATAGAAGGCCCAAAGAAACAAATAGAAAATCTTCTCAGGTCCATTTACAACAAAAAATGGTGCATTTCTGTTAAGTTTGAGTAATTTTGTAAAATCAGAAGCTGAAGCCGGATATAATAGAGATGAGATTATATTTAAATCTTTCTTTTTTCTATGTATTTTTGATGATATCCTTCTGCAGGCCAGAACTTTGAAAATTTTCTGATTTTTGTGACTATTTTTCTTTGCATTCCTTTCTGTCTTTCTCTTTTTGATTCCATTGCAGCCTGCTTCTGCCTATCATTCATGTAAAAAACAGCAGAGTTATACTGGCTTCCAACATCAGGACCCTGCCTATCTTTCTCTGTGGGGTTATGAATATTCCAAAAAACTTCCAAAAGCTTTTCATAAGAAATTTTCTCTGGGTCAAAAGCCACCTCTGTTGCCTCAACATGGCCCGTTATGCCTGAACAGACGTTTGCATAAGTAGGGTTAGGCATTTTCCCACCAATATATCCAACTTTTGTGCCTGTAACCCCTGAAATTTTTGAGAATTTATACTCTGGATGCCAGAAGCAGCCTGTTGCAAATATTGCCTTTTCTGTTTTCATTTTTTATTCTCCTTGAAATCCAAAGCAAGGGAGTTTATGCAGTATCTGTTCCCTGTAGGTGTTTGCGGAGCATCATGAAATAAATGCCCTAAATGGCTTCCACACTTAGCGCAAAGAACTTCTGTTCTTATCATTCCCTGGTTGAAATCTTTTTTCAGCTTTACAGCACCTTTGCTTGCAATATCATAAAAGCTTGGCCAACCAGATCCTGAATCAAACTTAGACTTCGATGAAAAAAGGATATTTCCGCACGCTGCGCACATATAATCCCCTGTTTTTTTGTTATGAAGAAATTTTCCTGTCCCAGGCATTTCTGTTCCTCTCTCCCTTAGAACATTATATTGCTCTGGACTAAGTTTTTTTTTGAATTCAGGCTCTTCCTTTTTCATAATTCTCGTATGGCTTCCTCTTTTTTTAAATCTTCCCGCAACCTATTTAACTGGATTTGTACAATTTAATAATATGGAACATAAAATCAAAGCTTTGATTTTTGATGTCGGCGGAGTTGTCATATTTTATGATCACATGATTGCTGCAAAAAAGATGTCTAAAGTAATAAATGTTAGTCCTAAAAGAATTTTCAAGGTTTTGAGTGGAAGATGGAATAAGCATACAGTGGCTTCTGATCTTGGAGAGCCGTCCAGAAAATACTGGAAAATTGTAGCTAAAATCCTTGAAGTAAAAAAAATTCCTTACAAAAATTTTGATAATCTGTGGAATACTATTTTCTGGCCAAATAAAAGAATTTTTCCTCTGCTGATAAAATTAAGAAAAGAAGGGTATAAAATCGCATGCATTTCAAATACCAACTTTACTCATATAAGATATATCTTAAAAAAATATAATCTCAGAAAGTTTTTCGATGTTCTTGTTTTTTCGTGCGATGTAAAAACAAGAAAACCCCATCCTAAAATATATAAAATTGCATTGAAAAGACTTAATATTAAGCCTGAAGAAGCTATTTTTATTGATGATAAACATGAAAATGTTCATGGTGCAGAAAAACTTGGAATTAATGGGATTATCTTCAAAAGTAATAAGCAAACAGTTAAAGATCTGGCAAAATTAGGGGTAAAATGAAATCTTTTAATGAAAACTGCTATGAAGTCCTTAGAAAAGTCCCAAAAGGAAAAGTTACTACATATAAATCATAATAGAGTTTTAAATATCTTAATAATATCTATGTTTAATGAATAAATGGAGCAAAAGAGAATTAGATTTTCTTAAGGCTAATTATAAGAGATTAAGTTATGTAAATTTAGCTAAAAGAGTAAAAAGATCTGTTCAAAGCATATATTGGAAAGCCTTTGAGATAGGCTTAAAGAAAGGTCGCTGGAATGAAAGTAACAGATTAAGTAAAGAAAAAATTATTGATATGCTAATAGCAGAAAAACACAAACTTGGAAAATCACCTAGTGTTAGAGAGATTCCTATCTCTTTAAAATCAGCCTGTCAAAGGCATTTTGGAAATTTTAATAATGCAAAAAAAGCTGCCAATTTAAGTGTTAGAAATTTTGTTAAATTTTTACCTAAAAAATCTCTTTACCCCTCTAAAGAGCTAGCTTATATAGTTGGTTTATTGTTGGGTGATGGTAGTTTTAGATACCAAAAGTCAAAAGTGAGAACATCTTATGTTATTGTTTACGCAACAAAAGATAAGGAACTAATGGATTTCTTTTTAAATACTTTTGAAAAATGGTCTAGATTTAATCTCCCAAAAATTTATACAATAAGAGCTGGATACAGAACTTTTCCGAATGGCCATACTTATCACTATCAAAAAGCATATTATGTTCAAATATGTTCTAAAAGCGCCTGGAAATTTCTTAAAAAATTTAAGGACAGTCCTACAATGTGTTTAGACTTCTTTCCAAAAAATATTCAGAATTGGTTATTAAAAGGACTATGGGATGCTGAGGGATGTATCAGTTTAAATAACTCCAGTTATTTAAGAATTCATTTTAGTAATTCAAACCAAAAAATAATAATTTTATATAAAAAATTACTTAAAAATTTTAATTTACCATTTTCCACCTACAAAACACAAACAGGATTTAATGTAGACATCCTTAAATCTCAAGAAAAATTGAGATTTGTCAAATTAATTGAAGGAATAACTATTAAAAGAAAAGAAAACAAGTTTTTGTTAGTAGAGTCAAAAAATGCCATTAAGAAATAAGAAAAACTTCACCCATAAAGTTTATGAATTAACTGCACAAATACCAAAAGGTAAAGTATCTACATATGCATCTATTGCCCGGGCTTTTCATTCAAAAGCATATAGAGCAGTAGGAAATGCTATGAATAAAAACCCTTATGCTCCAGAAGTCCCATGTCACAGGGTTGTTAAAACTGATGGCAGTGTTGGAGGATTTGCTTCTGGCACAAAAAATAAAATTTCAATGTTGAAGAAAGAGGGGATTGAGATTATTAATGGAAAAATTGATTTAAATGAATACTTATATAAGTTTAAATGAAAAGCAAAAAAGTCGTTGTTCTTTCCCTAATTGCCTTAGGCTTTGTAGCACTCGGCTTTTTTGTTAATTGGCTTTTTTTCATTCCCGCAGTTATAATAATTTTTATTAACCAGAGAGAACTTATGAAGAAAAGATAATGGAAGAAATTGAGAGATTGAAAAAAGAGAACGAAGAACTAAGAAAAGAGATTGAAAAGTCAAAGGCAATAGAAATTAACAGGAAACAGGCCATGATAAAAATGGCAACAAAAGGTGTTTTGATGTCTCGTGCTCCATTCGGCTATAAAATTGAAGATAAAAAACTATTTCCTGCTGAAAATTATAGTGAAGTAGAGGAAATATTTGAAGAATTCTTGCAGAAAGACATTAGTCTTAGAAATCTAGCAGAAAAACACAAACTTTCAGTAAATGGATTGAAAAAAATACTAAAAAATTTCACTTATATAGGGAAAATAAAATTCAACAACCAGATTTATGATGCAAGTCATAAGCCATTAGTTTCTTCAACGCTTTTCAATCATGTTCAGAACAAAATTGAAAGACTCGGAATAAAATGAATTGTTTTATACAATAATCATTAAAAAGCTAAGGGATTTTATGATTTAATGAGTAGATTAAAAGGGGAATTTTTAGAATTACAAAACCTTATGGATAAAGAAGGAAAGGATTTAGAAAAAATTCTAGAAGAAAAACTTGCACCTTTAAATGAAAAAATATCAAAATCTCATGGACAGTTGATAGGGGCTGTAACTAGGGACTATCAAACCCGTGGTTGTGGAATGAGACATGTTACGTATGACCTTGATGAAAATTTTTATGCTGGGATTATAACTCCTAACACTAAATTTCTTACTTCTTGGACCACACATGCATTTATGTCTGGAATAAAAAACTCTCAATCCTTACCTTTATCATATACATGGGGAGAAGCAGTTTTTTATGCTCATAAAGACAATCTCTTTAACTTTTTTGGTTTTGACCCCATGAGACTACTACAATTCATGGAGAGGCCCCCCGAAGAACCTGCGGATTCTTGGGAATACTCTGGTGGATGTTTTGGTGGAATGAGAAGAACGCTTTTTCCAACAGAAAAACCAAGATTAGAGTTGAGTGTAGGAGATGATGAATCAATCCCTTTTTTACAAAAGTATTTGCAAGGCTGGCAATACACAAAACTTTCCAAATTGATTAATTATGATTTGCCAATCAGAGGAGAGATTAGAGATAGAATAGAAAAAGAACAACTAAAAGTTTATGATGAGGTTATGCAGGCAGAAGAAAAAGCAAGAAGTTTGGAAAGTCAAAAAAAAGAAAGAATGAAGTTAGTAAAAGATACAGGAGGAATAATCAATTACGCAACCCACATAGAATTAACAGATGAATTTGTTGAGCAGATCAGATTTAATCCGTTAATGGAAGAAACAAGAAGAAGAATTCTAGGAAGTTTAAAAAAAGCAATAAATAGGGAATATAATGAAAACGGTTTCCAAGTAAAAAGAAGATTAGATGCTGGAGTTACCATTAGCATTGATTTAAAAGAATTTTTCTCACAAAGAAAATCAATGTTTAAATTATAAAAAGAAAAAAATAATTATCTTTCGAACCTACTCATACTTTTCTTCAGTTTTGTGAATGGAAATGGCCTGAAGTTGCTTTCAAATTCTATATATCTTATGAATATGTAAACTTGCGTGTTCCATATTTCGCTTAATTCAGCTAATTCCTTATTTCTTTTTCCAGTACAAAGAGTGTAACAAAAATTGATAATAATTAATACGGTAATAAAAACCTTCCACACACCGAGAACTATGCCAGAAACTATTCCAACAACAATTCTCATTAATGCTTCTTTTCTTTCTTTTTTCATCTTATCTGTATGAAGTCTGTCTTTTACTTCTTGCTTTACTGTCTCCTGGCTTATAAGCTTCTTTTCTTCTTACATCTGCAACAAGGAGATTTCTGTCATAATCTAAAAATGCTTTTTCCAATTCCTTGCTTCCGCTAGCAGCTACAAGAGCTCTTGAAATAGCGATTCTTGATGCTTCTATCTGTCCCTTCTCTCCACCACCGCGCACATTTACTATAATATTAAAGCTTATTTTTCCAAGAACACTCTTTGCAATTCTTACGGGCTCTTCTATTTTTAATCTATCAAAAATATTTAGGTTTTCATAAGGTTTGTGATTTATTGTAACTATTCCAGTTCCTTCAGATGTAACTGCTCTTGCTACAGAAGTCTTTCTTTTTCCTGATGTTATTATTTTGTTCATCATTTTATTTTGTTATCTCCTGAACAGCTATAAATTTTGATTTCTTTTCCTTTCCAGCTACAATTTTCTTTGTATCTTTAAATTCTTCAGGAACTCCAACATAACACATTATTCTCCTAAACGCATCTTTTCCTCTTCCAGATCTGTGAGAAAGCATCCCTCTTACAGCTCTTTTTACTATTAGATGTGCAAGCCTTGAATGCTTAGGACCTTTTTGCCCGCTTCCTATTTTTGATCTCTTGTCAAGAAATGTTTTTATTATGTTCTGCCTATTCCCTGTTATTATTACTTTCTCGCAGTTTAAGATAACAATTTCTTCCCCAAGAAGCGCCTGTTTTGCAGCATAGCTTGCAAGCCTTCCCATGACAGCATTTGTTCCATCTATTACTTTTGTCATTGTGATAAAATCCTAATCCCATTTGCCCCAGGATTTTTTTTAATTTCTTCAATCATGTTTATAGCCTGTGACTTTGTTTTTAACAGCTTTTCCCTTGCCCTATCAGAAAAATTGAAAGCAATCACAGCTATTTTTTTCCTGACTTCTCCCTGTGCTAAAACTTTTCCAGGAACAATTACAGAATCTCCTTCCTTGGTTGTTTTTTCAATCTCATCAAGATTTATTGCTATCTTGTTTCTTCTTGGCCCTGAAAGAATTCCTGCAACCTTAAGCCAGGTATCATTTCCAGTTTTTTTAGCAGCTCTTATTGTTTCAACTAACTGAGGATTGCTTTTTCTCTCTGACTGCTTGTCTATCTTTGTTTTTGACTTAACCATTTTATATTGAACAGAAGTATTAACTCCTGCTAACGCGAGCAACTCGCAGGTTAAAAAATCAAGATAAAATGTGTTTATAAAGTTTTTTATGCCTTATGAATTCCAACCTTTTCTATGACTTCAAAAACTCTTTTTTCTGCTTGCTTTAAGTCCACATTTTTTATTACAAATCCTGAAGAAAGTTTATGACCCCCACCACCAAATTCTGCTGCAAATCTTGCCGTATCTATTGAAGATGACCTGAATGAGCCTTTAATTTCATTGTCTAACTCATATAAGACTAGCTCAAACTCAATCTCTTTTATATTTCTGATTGCATCAATTCCCAGTCTTAAGTCAGAAATGCTTAAATCATATTCTTTAACATACTTCTTTTCAATAAAACTAAAAGCAAATTTAGTACCTTTAATTTCAACAATTTCTAAGTTTTTAAGAAGAATTCCATGAAGCTTTTTTATTTTTAATGAAGTGCTTCCCAGTACAGCTCTAAAAATATCGTTAAAATAGTCTACACCTTTTTCAGAAAGAAAGGCAGCATCTTTGAAGCCTTTATTAGCATTGATATAAGTAAAGAACCCGGTGTCTGTTGCAATTCCCAAGAAAAGTCTTCTACCCAATTCATTATCTACTTTTATATTTTGGCTTTTGAAAAATTCTATCAAAATAGAACATACAGAAGCAGCTCCCGGATCTACATAATTAAGCTTTCCAAATCCATTATTAGTTGCATGGTGATCTATATTTATAACAAAATTTTCCTTCAATTTCTGATTTAAATCCATAGAGTAGTAGTCTAATCCTCCATGATCCAAAAAAATAACTGTATCAAAAGTTCCCCAGTCCATCTCACTTATATCTATACCAAACTTAACTTCCTTTGCAAAATCGATAACCGCAAGATTTTCGCTTAATTCATCTTTGCTGAATAAAGAGACTCTCTTACCATTTTTTTCAAGAATATATTTTAATGCAGTACAGGAACCAAGACTGTCTCCATCTGGTTTAGGATGCAGACTTATAAGTATGTTTTTCGATTTCTTTAGTTTATTCCAAATTTCTTCAAATGTATTGTTTTTCATTTTTTCCCTGAAAATGCGGGAAGAAGGATTCGAACCCTCGCAGGCACTAAGCCAATGCGTCCTTAGCGCATCCCATTTGACCACTCTGGCATTCCCGCATGCCATAGTTAATTAGAACCAATTTTTAAAGTTTAGGGAAAGAAATAAGATATTCAAATCTTATCAATTGCCTTTTCTACAGAAGTTAGATCTTTTCTAAGAGCATCTATAGATTCTTTGAATATATCCTTAGCATCTATCTGCCCAAAAGACTCTACTGTTATTATAAGATCCTTTCCGAAAACTATCTCTGCCTTTTTCTTTTTTTTGTTTGAGATTCCCTCGCAAACATCAACAATTTCTGTTTTTTTGTTGTCCATAACCACTATCTTATTTCCTTTTTCTTTTATTTCTGCGTTAGGAACGATTTTCTTTACTTCTTCAAGAAATTCTTTGTCCATAGTTATTTCTGAAGGACTTCTGTAAAACATTATTCCAGGAAAAAACTTTGAATGCTCTGTTCCTTTCCCAAGCCTTACAGTTGCTGTAAACTCTAATTCCTGCCCTTTGTCAAGTGTTGTTATTGGAATATTTTTGTAAATAACTTCAGGATGACCTTTCATGTCACCAGAATAAACAGTTCCTTCTCTTTTTACGTTTAATTTAAGCTTACCTTTTTCTCCTGACTTGTCCATCTTTAAGGGAACTAATCCAACTCTGTGAGCTATAGTTTCATCATACAATGGAGAGTCATTCCGGGATATCTCAAGTTCATCAATTGCAAGTATTGGAACCTGCCCTACATACCTTCTGATGGCATTTGCAGTGCTTTCGTCTATATCTGCAGAGAAAACGATTTGATCTTTTGTTTTTTCTATTATTTTCATCTTAAAATCTCATTCTCTTCATATTTAAAGTTTCTCTAGGGTCTTCTTCCTCTTCTTCCACCTTTCTTTTTAGGTCCGCCTCTTGGGAATCTTGTAGTATCAAGTATATTCAAAATTTTAAACCCTTCTCTGGAAAGGCTTTTTATTATTGCATTTGCTCCAGGCCCTGGTGCAGGATTTCTTGTCTTGGCTCTTATTCTGAAAAATAAGCTTCCAACACCTATTTCTTTAAGCTGCTCTCCAACCCTTTTTGCAATAAACATCGCAATAGTTGGGTTTGCTTTCAATCTTCCGTGTTTAGTAACCATTCCTCCTGTTACCTTGGCAAGAGTTTTCCCGGACATGTCTGTTACATGAACAAGAGTGTTGTTGAAAGAAGAATAAATGTTTACTACAGCTTCTGCTTTTCCCCTTTTCTCTTCCTCTGCTTTTACCTCAAGATCTTTTACTTTTTCTTCTTCCAACTTTTGTTCCTGTATTTGTTCATTCATTTTCTTTGTTTATAATTGGCATTTTTTTATTCTTTATTGAAATTTTTTCCTCAAGCTCAACCGGAACTATGTATGAGGGGCTATTTACAGCTCTTCCGTCAACAAGAATCTTTTTGTGGACTATGAGCTGCCTTGCATGTCGTGGGCTCCGCGCAATTCTTTTTTTAAACACTACAGTCTGTAACCTTCTGTTCAGGTAATCTTTTTTTTCCATCGAAAGAATTTCAGATATTGAGTTGGCTTTAAGGCCTATTTTTTTAAGTTTTTCAAACAGCGCTTTTTGTTCTTCAGGACTAGCAGAGATTAATCTTTTTGCCCTTTCCCTTATTGATTTTATCTGTGAATTTGCCTTCCAGATTTCTATTTTATTTTTCAGTCCATATTCTTCCTTTATACCTGCTTCCTCTTCTATTCTTGCCTTTTCAAAAGGTCTTTTTGGTCTTGAATAACTTTTATGTTTTCTTTTCATTTTTTATCAGGAAACAATCTTTGCTTTTTCTCTCCCCCTTTCTTTTTAATTCCTGCTCCTTTTGATTTATTCTTTCTGAAGTGAGCCTTTGTCCTTTGCCCTCTTGTAGGTAGCCCGGCCGCATGTCTTACTCCCCTGTAGCTTTTTATTTTTTTCAGCCTTTTTATATCAAACTCTTTCTGCAATTCAAGGTCTGTTCCTGAAAGATGCATGTCCTTCCCTGTCTCAAAATCTTTTCTTCTGTTTAAAAGATAATGAGGAATTTTCGGATTTTTTATGAATTCTGTTATTTTTTTTATTTCTTCAGGGCTTAGAGAACCGATTTTTCTCATTTTATCTATCCCTAGAATCTTACAGACAGCATTTGAAACCCCCCACGAAACTCCCTTTATCTTTGTAAGACCTGCATATAAACTCATATTTCCTTCTATGTCTTCAGAGATTATTCTTATGAGTTTTCCCTCATACCCTTCATTTTTTTGCATTTGTTTGTTTTCCATTTTAGTATACAAATAAGTTGTACCTTTCGAATTCTGTAAGTTCCTGTAATATCCTTTTTTCTATGGCTTTTTCCGGGTCAGGAAGGTTCTGAATCTTTTTTTTCATGTCTTCAAAGCTTTCAAAAGGTTTTTCTTTTCTTTGCTTCAGGATTTCTTGTGTATGTTTCTTTCCGAATCCCGGAAGAAGTTCTATCTGATGGATTCTTTTGTTTATAGCTTCTGATTTGTTGAAAAAATCAACAAACTTCTGCTGTCTTTCCTCAACTACTTTCTTTATGAATTCCTGCAGTTGGGTTTTCGCAGATTCTGTAAGCTTTTCCTTGTGGAGTCTTCCAAGAATGTAATATACCTTGTCCCTTTTCCCCTCGCCAATATAGACTTTCTCTCCTACTTCTAGGGAAATTCCCCTTCTAGGAACAAGTTCCAAAAGAGTCATGTTGATTTCCCCTATAGCCTGAGCTATAGGCATCATTTTCCCCTCCAAAGGATATCCATTTGGGAGGTATTCTAAGACTATTGCGTATTCTTCTTTTTCCATTGTATCTACTTGAATTCTGCGATTGCATCAAGGATTTTTTTTGATTCATCCTCATCCAGATTTACATCTGTAAATATTTTATTTAAACTTTCTTGATCTTCAGGCATTATATCAATAATTTTTGATATGTATTCATGCTTTAATTTTAAAAGTCCAAGAGAAGACAACTTTTCTCTGAATTTTTTTGCCTCATCTGGCTTTAATTTCACAAATCTTTTAATGAATTTTTTAATATCATCTTCGCCATCTTTTTCTTCTATATATTCCAAGGATTCGGTCATACTCAATGGTTCTCTGTATTTTATCATTTTATTTTGCTGTTATCTTCTTTAAATGGATTGGTTCAATTATAAACTTTTTTTCTTTCTCATTTTCCATGATTCTAACTACATAGGATCTTCCGCGCTTTTCAATAACTGTTCCTGTTCTCCCCTGCAGCCTCTTCGGAAAGGTCGAAGCTATTGATGTTTCCACTATTACAGCAACAGATTCACCCTCTTTAAAGTTCTGAAAGTACCTACTGAGCTGAATTTTTCCCCTAGTTCTTATCTGTTTTCTGTTCGACATAATTTACTCAGAAATATTCTCTTTAAAAATCTATCTCTAAGAATTAAAGTCTAAAACCTCTTCGGTTCCAAACTTTCAGGCCCGATAGTATTCGTGGAAACTAAATCATCCTTTGCCCTTGCTTCTTCCATGTTTTTTACTATTGTATCAAACATTTTTCTTCCCCATACTCCTATTCCACAACGTTCACAGAAATCAATTACACTGTCTTCAGAAACTTCCTTGCCACAATAGATACATTTTCTAACCATTTTCCTCTTTTTTTCTTAACTTTGTTAAAAGATAAATGTAGTTTTTAAATTTTCTTGTGTTATTTAAATAGCAAGCTTTAAAAATAACCCTTAAGAATTATTACTATGATAATCCCTGTCAGATGTTTCAGCTGCGGAAAACCAATAGGCCATTTGTGGGAAGAATACAAAAAGAGAGTGGCTTCTGGGGAAAAACCCAAAAAAATTCTTGATGAGCTTGGTCTTGAAAGGTTCTGTTGCAGATCAATGTTTCTAGGACAACAGGATTACATAGAGCTTGTAGCAAAATTCAAGAAAGCCTGACTCTTTGTAATTTTTTCTTAAAAGAATATGAGAGACAGCACCATTGCTTCGCGTCTTTTCGGACACTAGCACAAACGGCGTAGGAAGCTTAACTTCTGTGTTCGGAATGGGAACAGGTGTTTCCAACCTACTATGGCCGTCTCCAAAAACAAAAGATATGATGGTTTTATAAACCTTTTTATACACGAGAAAAGTGATATTTTTATGTGGGTGTGCCGGAGTGGTCAAACGGGGCAGCCTCAAGAGCTGCTGTGCTTAGTGCCTACCTAGGTTCGAATCCTAGCACCCACATTATAATAATCTTGCCCGGGTAGCTCAGCCTGGATAGAGCATCAGGTTCCTAACCTGAGGGTCGCAGGTTCAAATCCTGTCTCGGGCGTTTTTCGCACAAAAACCTTTAAAACAGCTATCTTTTTATACTGATATTGCGCTGGTGGTTTAACGGTAGAATGTCAGCCTTCCAAGCAGAATAGGAGATTACATACTCACTAATTTTTGTGAAGAGAGCTGAGGGTCCGGGTTCAACTCCCGGCCGGCGCATTTATGACAAAATGGATGAAAAAACAGAAACAATCACAGAAAAAGAAAGATTAGGAACAAAAATTGCAAGATTTCATGATAAACATTACAAAGTAATATTGTTTTTGCCTGCATTGATCCTTCTTGCCTCATTTGTTTACATGTTCTTTTTTTATTCAACTCACGGAGATTTCATAAATAGGGACATTTCGCTTACAGGGGGAACTTCTGTTACACTTTATGAAAACTTATCTATTAATAAATTACAGGCAGATCTTTCTGGAAAACTTGACAGCCTTGATGTAAGGGCAATTTCAGATTTAATAACAAACCAACAAAAAGCAGTTATAATCGAAACAAAAACAGATTCAGATACAACAAGAAAAGTTTTGGAAGATTATCTTGGTCATCCTCTTACCACTAAAAATAGCAGCTTTGAATTTACAGGCTCTACTTTAAGCAGCAGTTTTTTCAAACAACTCGTAATAGCAGTTATCATTGCCTTTTGCCTCATGGCGATAGTAGTCTTTATCATGTTCAGGACTTTTGTGCCTTCACTAGCAGTAATAATTTCTGCATTTGCAGATATCTTCATGACACTTACAGTCTTCAATCTTCTTGGATTCAAACTCTCAAGCGCTGGAATCATAGCATTTTTGATGCTTATAGGTTATTCTGTTGACACAGATATTCTTCTGACAAACAGAGTTTTAAGAAGGCATGGGGAATCTTTAAACAGAAAAATTTGGGGAGCGTTTAAGACAGGAACAACAATGGTTCTCACATCTTTTGTCGCTGTCGTTCTTTCCCTTATCATTGTCGGATCATTCTCAAAAGTCTTAACAGAAATATTTATCATAATTGCCATTGGAATATGTTTCGACCTATTCAACACCTGGGTAACAAATGTTTCTATAATTAAATGGTATGCTATACATAAAGAAAAACATGAAAATTAAACTTACTTTTAGAATCTGGCTTTTGATAATACTTTTAATATTTTCACTGCTTTCTATCTTCAGCTTCCCACCTACATTCCTTAAAAGCGGTGTATTAATAACAAGTGTTGAACCTAATTCTACAGCACTTAACCAGGGATTGAGGCAGGGACAGATTATAAAATCAATAGATGGAAACCCTGTAAAGAATATTGCAGATTTCTCTGCTATTGTTGGAGCAAAATTTCCTACAAATGAAAGTAAGAAGATTATTTTTACAACAGATAATTCTTCTGTTATAATTTACTTTTCAAATGAAACTCCTCAAGTAGTTGTTTCTAATGTCCCTAAATCTAATCTTCAACTCGGTCTTGATTTGGTTGGGGGAGCAAGGGCATTGGTTCAGGCACAAGGAGTAAAACTCTCACAATCTCAGGTTTCTGATCTTGTTTCTATAACACAGAATAGGCTTAATGAATTTGGCCTTACTGATCTTAAGGTAACATCGGTTTCTGACCTTTCTGGAAATAACTACATGCTGATTGAAATTGCAGGATCAACTCCAAACGACCTTAGAAGTTTGATTTCACAACAGGGAAAGTTTGAGGCAAAAATAGGAAACCAGACTGTATTTCAAGGAGGAAAAAGTGATATAGCCTCTGTATGCAGAGGAGATCAGACTTGCGCTTCTGTAAATGCTGTCAATCCTACAACAAATGGATATGTTGCTCAATTCGCTTTTGAAATAACTTTAAATGGAGATGCGGCAAACAGACATGCTGCAATAACTAAAAATCTTGCAATTAATTCAACAAGTCAGGGAAGATATCTGAATCAAACTCTTGACCTTTATGTGGATGACCAACAGGTTGATAGCCTTTTAATAAGTGCAGACCTCCAGGGAAGGGTTACGACTCAGGTATCTGTTTCTGGTTCAGGAACAGGTGCAACTCAAAATGATGCAGTAAATGCAGCAGAAGCAAACATGCACAAGCTGCAAACAATATTGATAACAGGAAGCCTTCCTTACAAGCTTGAAATAGTGAAGCTTGATACAATTTCTCCTAATTTAGGAAGTGAATTTACAAGATTAATACTTCTTGCAGGATTGATGGCGTTAATAGGAGCTTCATTGGTAGTTCTGGTCAGGTATAGAAAAATCAAAGCTTCTCTTGCTCTTATCTTCACGAGTTTTTCAGAGGTCATAATAATCTTAGGAATAGCGGCACTTATACAATGGAATCTTGATCTTCCAAGCATAGCTGGAATTCTTGCAACAATAGGTACTGGTTTTGATGACCAAATAGTTATTCTTGATGAAGCAAGCCATGAGAAAACTCTAAGCATAAAACAAAGGCTGAAAAGGGCATTCGTAATCATTATCGGCGCTTATTTTACAGCTGCAGTCTCAATGCTTCCACTATTGTGGGCAGGCGCAGGACTATTGAAAGGTTTCGCTTTCACTACATTAATAGGAATAACTGCAGGGGTATTCATCACAAGGCCTGCTTTCTCAGACATGATAGAAAAGATGAATGAGTAATTGCAATGAAAAAATTATCAGAAAAAGAGTTTAAAAAAATATATACTAAAGTTCCACGTATAACAATTGATTTAATAATTGTTAAGGGAAAAACATTTCTTCTTACTAAAAGATCTATAAAGCCATTTAATGGATTATGGCATTTTCCAGGAGGAACCGTACTTTACAAAGAGAAAATTGAAGATACTATTTCCCGTGTTGCAAAAGAAGAATTGGGTATTAAGATAATCCAAAAAAAATTTCTAGGTTATATTGAAGTCTTAAATGATGGTTTTCGGCATAGTGTTTCTTTGGCCTTTAAATGCAGTATACCTAAAAATCAAACTCCAAAACCTTTAGAACAAGCAGATGAACTTAAATTCTTTAATAAAATCCCTAAGAAGATGATTCCTATACAAGAAAAATTTCTTAAGAGTAATTTAAGGAAAGTTTTTCAGTAACCTTTTTATCAAATACAGACTCTAACATCACAATATTTAAAAGTTTATTTACAAATTAACAATTGTTAAAAATGAAAGGCATAATTTTAGCAGGAGGTTCTGGTAGCAGAATGTACCCTTGCACAAAAGTCACAAATAAACATCTTCTACCTGTTTATAATCAGCCTATGATTTATTATCCCTTAAGAACATTAGCAAATGCCGGGCTGGAAGATATTTTGATAATCTCTGGAACAGGACACGCAGGACATTTTCTTAATCTTCTTGGTTCTGGAAGAGATTTAAACGTTGATTTATCTTTTGATGTTCAAGAAGAATCAGGGGGAATTGCCCAAGCACTTGGCTTAGCTGAAAAATTTGTAGGAAATGATTTAGTAACAGTTATACTTGGAGATAATATTTTCGAAGATGATATAACTCCTTATATCCATGATTTCGAAAAACAAAAAAATGGTGCAAGAATTTTTCTTAAAAAAGTTTCACGTGAAGAAGCAAAAAGATTTGGTTGTGCTACTGTTTCTGATGGGAAAGTTAATTATGTTGAAGAAAAACCGGAAAATCCAAGATCAAATCTAGCCATGACTGGATTGTATATGTTTGATTCACATGTTTTTGATATAATAAAAAATCTAAAACCTTCTACAAGAGGCGAACTTGAAATAACAGATGCCATAAGAAAATATGTGGAATCTGGAAATTGTTCTTATAACATGATAAAAGGATTTTGGTCTGATGCAGGAACTTTTGAAAGCTTGTTTAATGCTACCGCATTTGCCAGAAAAATTTCTTTAAGCTGATCTTTTGAAAGATTTTATTCTATCAGCTACTTCATCTATTTCTGATTCAGTTAGTCCAGGAAATAAAGGTATCGAGACTATTTCTTTAGCGAAGCGTTCTGCATTAGGATAATCTCCATATATGTTGCCATTTCTGCCAAAAAAAGCTCCCTGTAAATGAAGAGGTATAGGATAATGTATTAATGTGCCTATCCCATTTTCTTTTAGATCTTTCGTTAATTCATCTCTATTACTAGTTCTGATTACATAAAGATGATAAACATGTTTTTTATCACTCCCTGACTGAGGAATTGTAACAAATCTCTCCAGTTCAGAATCATAAAATGAAGCAATTTCCCTTCTTCTAGAATTCCCTTCATCAAGATGTTCTAATTTCAACCTAAGAACTGCTGCTTGAATTTCATCTAATCTTGTATTTCTTCCAGTTATAGATGCCTTGTACTTATCTTCCTGCCCATAATTTCTCAATAATTTTAATTTATCAGATAAATCTTTTCTGCTTGTAACAATCATTCCACCGTCCCCTAATGCTCCAAGATTTTTACTGGGATAAAAACTAAAACATCCAACTTCACCTACAGGAACCTTTTTTCCTTTATATTCTGCTCCACTTGCCTGGGCGCAATCTTCAATGACAGCTAAATTATTTTCTCTTGCAATTTCATTTATGTTGTCCATATTACATGCCAAACCATAAAGATGAACAGGCACAATAGCCCTTGTTCCCTCAGTAATTTTTTTCTTAATTTCATTTGGATCAATTAAGTAATCTTCTCTTACATCACAAAAAATAGGTATTGCTCCAACATTTGATACTGCCATTGCTGTTGGAATTGCAGTATTTACAGGTAATATCACTTCATCTCCGTGACCAATATTTTGAGAACTTAAGGCAAGTTCAAGTGCATCTGTGCAGGAGTTCACTCCTACACCATATTCTTTCCCACAATAACCTGCAAATTCTTTCTCAAACATTTCTCCTTCTTTACCAAGAATAAAATTAGAATTATCATAAATTACCCTTCTTATTCTTTCATCAATTCCTTCTCTCAGAAGATCATGCTCTCTTCTTAAATCCAAAAAAGGAATCATTTTTTGTAACCTCCTTCTTTTTTATAAAAATCAATTGTTCTCCTTATTCCTTCTTCAAAACCAACTCTTGGTTGCCAACCAAGATGTTCATAAATTTTTGTAGAGTCAAGGTAAGTGTGTCCAGGTTCTATGGACTTTCTTTCTTCTGGATATGGAATTTCTTTGATTCTTCCTGTCCCAGCTACCCTTACAATAGCTTTTGCAGTTTCTCCAACAGTTTTTATGTTGCCTCCAACATCCTCAAATTTCCCATTTCCTCTTCTGTAACTTCCTAAATTGTATACGCCACTGTTAGTCCTTTCAGAAACCATAGCCATAATCATTGCTTCAACAACATCATCAACATGATTGAAATCTCTTAAGGATTCACCTCCACCCCACAATTCAATTGTTTCATCTCTAAGAGCCTGATGAATAAAATAACCCAAGAACCCTAGATTTGGTTCTTCAATTCTTTGTCTTGGACCATAAGTATTTGTTAATCTTAATGAAACACTATCAAAACCAAAGTTATCCCCATACCACCTATGATGGAACTCTGTTGCATGTTTATGTATTCCTTGAGGATCTGCTTGCTCAATCACTCTTGTGTTTTCTTTTACAGGAAGGTCTGCTTCTCTAACTTTACCATAAACATCTCTAGTTGAACTAAAAAGAACTTTTAATCTATTTGTTTTTTTGCTCTTAACATATTCTCTGCAAACCTCTAGTAAAGAAACATGCCCCCTTAAATTTAAATCAAGATCATTTGTTGGTCTGTTTTTACTATCAAGGTGACTTACTGAACCGGCTAGATTGAATATATAGTCTACACCATTTTTCTTTATAATATGAGCCATTGGATCTGTATTTGATATATCCCAGTTATAGACCTCTAAAGAATCAGTTATTTCTGCAATATTTTCCAAACTTCCGCCGAGATTTTTAATAAGAGGATCTACAATAGTTATCTTTCTAGGTTTTAAATCAACAAGTCTTCTAGCTAAATTACTTCCTATAAAACCTAAACCTCCAGTAATTAATACACTCTTATCCCTAAATTTTTCTTCATAACTTTCCATTTTAATTATTTTTTATAGAACCTAATAGTTTAAAACCTTCATCAAGATAATCCTCCAATTTATCTTTGAACGTAAAACCCAAAGAACAGAATTTTTTGCATGAAACCTCATACGGTTTTTGATTCAATATAGGGGATTTTGTTATCTCAATTTTGACCTCTGGTTTTCTTTTCCTAATAGCTTGAATAATCTCATTCATGGTAAAATTTCTTGTCAGTACATTATAAATTTCCCCAGGATTTCCATTATTCTCAACAAATTCGAATGCTCTTATTTCATCATCTAGCCCAAGATAGGGTCTTTTACTATTCATAGCAGAATCCCAGATCGTCAATGGACGATTCATTGCAGCAAGATAAACAAACTTATTTATTGCCGTGTGAAACCTCATTCCAACACTTGTACCAAAAATTGTACCATTTCTTAAAACAATTGTTTCAATTCCATTTCTTCTATTTGCACCAGTTACTAAATTTTCAGACAATAACTTTGATTCTGCGTAAGGACTAGATGGTTTTAATCTATCAATTGGAGTATTCTCATCTACAATTCCTTCAGCTTCCCCATAAACGCTTGTGGACGATGGAAAAATGAATCTTCTGACGCCATAGTTTATGGAAGCTTCAAGAACACTTTTTGTTCCATCAAAGTTTACAGACATCGTTTCCTCTGGTTTATCCATAGTGGCAGGGGCATCAGTTATTGCAGCAAGATGTAAAACAGTATCAACATCTTTAACCGCCCTTTCTACCGATTTTCTATCTCTAACATCCCCTTCTACAAATTCATAATCAACATTTTGAGGCAGATTAAAAATAGAATAATATCTTTGTGTAGAAAAATTATCGAGAATTACAATTCTCCCGACATCTTCTCTTTTAGCATATTCTCTTATTAACTTGGAACCAATATGCCCAAGCGCGCCAGTAACCAAAATACTTTTTTTATCCATGTTTATAAAAATCAATTGTTCTCCTTATTCCTTCTTCAAAACCAACTCTTGGTTGCCATCCTGTTGAAGTTCTGAATCGAGATGAGTCTGCAATGAAATTCCTTTTATTTATTTGGTTAGTTTCTTCAGGAAAAGGCATGTAATTTACTTTTACACCTATTCCTGTAACTTCTGTTATTGCTTTACTGATTGTTGAAGCCACTTGATTAAATGTTCTACCTTCCCCTGAACCAAGAACATAAATTTCCCCATTAGTTTTTTTTGATTCTGCAGCAAGAATAAATGCATCAACAAAATTTTGAACGTAAGAGTAATCTCTGACTAATTCACCATCTCCATAAAGATTTATTCCTTCTCCTCTTAGCGCACGTCCAATCATGAAGTTTACAACGCCTCTATTAGGATTATCAATACTTTGCCCTTCACCGAAAACATTTGCCAATCTTAAACAACTGAAATTTACTCCATAATTTCTAGAATAAACTTTTAAATAATTTTCAGCAGCAAGTTTGTTCGCATCATAAATAGATGGAGGATTCGCTCTTTCGTCCCCATTTGATGGAATACTTTTTACATCTCCCGTGACTGTTACGGTACTAGGAAAAATTATTTTTAAACCTGATTTTTGTTTTCTGCAATTTTCTAGAAGATTAATAAGACCACCAAGATCATACTTAATGTCTTGTATTGGATTTTCCATAGATTTTTTTAAATCATTCTGCCATGCAAAATGAAAAAAATAATCTTTGCCTTTTATCAAACTTCCAAAATCACTACTTTCGCAAACTCTCATTGGAATAATTTCAACTTTGTCTTCTATGCTAGTAATATTTTGCCTATCTCTATTAGGAGAGACAATCAGAGTTACATTAGCGCCCATATTAACTAACCTACTTGCTAAATTACTTCCTAGAAATCCGCTACCACCAGTAATGACAACTGACTTACCTTTCATAAATTTTTACTCGTGATATTATTTATAAAGATTATGATATGCTATTACTGATAATAAAATATTTAGTTCTTCACCATAAGTTATTTAAATTCAATTTTTATTCCAGAATTATGCCTAATAGTGAATTAAAAGAATGTAAAATATGCAATAAAAACACTCTTATAGAGTTTATCAATTTTGGGCAAATGCCTGTTGCAAATGCTTTCTTGAAAGAAAAAGATTTGGAAAAGCCTGAATATACGTATCGAATGGCTGTAGGTTTTTGTGAAAGCTGCAAAATGACTCAGCTTGTTGATATTGTTCCTTATGATAAATATATAGTTCCTGATGAAAATTCACAAACTAATTACCTATTTTTTTCATCAACATCAAAAGCTATGGAGCAGCATTTTGCAGAGATGGCACAAGGAATTGAAAGAAGATTTTTAGATGATAACAAAAGAGTTGTGGAAATAGGAAGCAATGATGGGATTATGCTTAAGGCATTTACAGACCGAGGGAATGTTCTTGGAATAGAACCTTCACATAATGTAGCTCAAGTTTCACATGAAAAAGGTATTCCAACTTTAGTGGAATTTTTCAGCGACGGACTTGCAAAAAGAATTGCATCTGAAAAAGGAAGAGTACGAAGCGTACTCACAACAAACGTTTTTCTTAATATAATAGATATTCATGATTTTATGAGAGGTGTAAACTCCCTTCTTGATGAAAGAGGAGTTTTTGTTACAGAAGATCCTTACATAGGAAGTATCTTAGAAAATAACTCATATGATCAAATTTACGATGAACATATATGGTATTTCTCAGTAAATTCATTATCAAGATTATTCGAAATGCATGGCTTAGAAGTTTTTGATGTCGAAAAACAGAATGTTCATGGGGGTTCAATGAGAGTATATGGTGCGAGAAAAGGTGTTTACAACCCAACAGAAAGAGTTTTAGAACAACTAAGAGAAGAATCCGAAAAAGGAATAACAGAGATTCAACCTTATCTTGAATTTGCTAAAAAAACGCAAAGAAATAGAGAAGAATTAACAAATCTTCTTAGAGGCCTTAAATCACAAGGGAAGAGAATAGTTGGCTATGCTGCAGCATCGAAAGGAACAATAGTACAAAATTATTGTGGTATTGGACCTGATGTTTTAGATTATATAGCTGATTCAACTCCTGCAAAACAAGGACTTTACACTCCAGGAAAACATATTCCTATTATTTCCCCAGAAGTTTTCCATAAGGATACAACTGTAGATTATGCTTTACTTGGCGCATGGAATCATGCTAATGAGATATCTGGAAACGAACAGGATTTTTTAAGAAGAGGCGGTAGATTCATAACTCACTTACCAACTCCTAGGATTTTAGAATAAAATGGCAGATAAAATTAGCATAAAGCGCTTAAACCCATTCTTGGATAATGAAGGAGAGTTATTTGAAGCTCTTAGGGCAGATGATAGTCTTTTCGATGGAGCATTTGGACAAAACCTGGTTTCAATTGTAAAACCAAATGTTATAAAAGGATTTCATAGACACGAAAGACAAAAAGAATATACAACATGTATAAAAGGCAATATATTGTATGTCGCAGTAACTGAAACTCCAAAAGAACCATTAATTCAGAAATTTCTTATTGGTGAAGATAATAGAATTTTGATTATGACTCCTCCAGGAATATGGCATGGTTACAAAGCATTGGATAAAGAAGCAGTTGTTTTGTATACTATGAATAGGCCATATAATCCTGCAGATACTGATACAGCAGAAAGAGACCCATTGGCATTCGGTAAAGTTTGGGACAGAGATTAGTTTTTGTACGGATACAACTTGAGAGGAGTTTTGTTTGTTAATGCATGCCATATCGCAATAAAATATGTTTTTATAAGACTTGGTTGACGTTCTTTGATATACCCAATAGACCGGATAAAGAATAACACAGTTGACTGCAAAAAAAGTATCCACATAAAATAAAATATATTTTCATAGTATTTGTTACATAATAACCAATTTCTTGTGTCATAATACGTAACTATCTCTCTTTTGTTTTTTGTCATGTTCAATGTAGCAGAAACTTTATGCCAGACTTTTGCTTTGGGAACATACAATATCTTATAGCCTTTTTTAGAAACTTTCAAACACCATCCAGTCATCTCATGCATCGTGAAAAATTCTCCATTCAATATACCTTCTTTGCGCAGTACATCAGATCTCATGAGCATTACACAATCTATCGCAGGAAGATATTCTTTTTTGTCTGCCTGTCCTACATCTATTTCTTTTTGATATCTTGATCTGAATCCCCTAAAATGATATTCACAGCCAGCGCTCCAAATCATGTTATTTGGGTCGGCATAATAGATTTTTGGTCCTGCAACTGCAACTTCCGGATGCTTTTCCATTTCATCAACTAAAATATTAAGAAATTTTCTATCAACATACATGTCATTGTCCATGATAAGAACGTAATCGCTTTTTCTCTTAAGAGCTTCTCTGATGCCAACATTCAATCCTTCATCTTCACCCAGGTTTTTTTTGTTTTCAATCAAAGTTGCTATTTTTCTGTATTTTTTCCTAAACTCTTTTTCAATGCCGTCAGTAGAACCATTGTCTGAAATAATTATATCAAAATTTTTGTAACTCATTTTTTTAAGCGACTCAATAAGAGCGAATGTATGCTGCTTTGCATTCCAATTTAAAAAAACAATGGATACTTTTGGTTCATCTTTTCTAGCTGTTTTTTTGGCCATATTCTTTATAGAAAATTGACTGTTTTTAACCATTTCTATAAGTTTTTTGGTGTTATAAAGAGAATGAAACAATCATCCAGAAGGAATAAAAATAAGAAAAAACTTAACCTTTAATGAAGTTTTTCAATCAATTAAACTTGAAGGCTAAAAAGATTTTTGTAGGATTGAAAAAATTAACTTCATCTGAACATGGGAAATTAGCAGTAAAAAATTCATATTACACTTCCCTAACAAGTATTACTTCCGAAGTTACAGCTGTTTTTTTTACAATTATTCTTGCAAGGATTTTGATGCCTGAATTATTTGGTTTATACAATTTAGCTCTGTCAACAATATTGATTTTTACCACATTTTCAATATTAGGAACAAGCGAAACTACTATTAAATTTCTTTCTCAGGAAATTGGAAAAGGGAATAAAGGTAAGCCGGAATCTTTTATAAGACATCTCAGCAGAATAAAAATTATAATAACCTTTTTAGTTGTCATAATCTTATTATTTTCTGCGAACTTTATTTCACATAATTTATACAATAAACCAATTAATCTTGCATTACTAGCCGGTATCGCTTATATAATATTCGTAAGTATATTCAATTTTTTTCTGTCAATATTCTATGCACTAAATGAAGTTAAGATAGTTTTTTATAAAGAGATAATATTTCAAGTTTCTAGGATAGTTTTAGTTTTAGTTGGAGTTTTATTTACAATAAAAAATTATTCAAATGATAAAGTATTATTTGTTATTTTTATTTCATTAGCCTTAGCCTATCTTATTTCCGATGTATATATGTTCTCTATACTGAAAAAATATTTTTTTCACAAGAATAGAAAAAAAGAACTTAAACTAAATGAAAAAAAGAGGATAAATAATTTCCTATTTATAACTTCTACAATTTTCTTATCAGGAATTTTTTTCAGCTATATAGATAAAATTTTATTAGGACATTTCGTTGCTGCCGAATTTATAGGTTACTACTCTGCTGCTTTTGGTATAGTAAGTTCTGTAGCAGGAATAGTTAGTTTTGGTTCAGCTTTTTTACCCATATTCACTAAAATGACCAAAAAAACATTAAATAGAGTCATTGGAAAAACAATTAAAATAGCTTCTTTAATGAGTATTTTTTTATTTATCATTATATTGCTATTATCTGGCTTAATTATCAAAATTCTTTATGGTTCAGCTTATTTGCCAACGATTGGAATATTGGAGTTATTATCCCCTCTGATTATTTTTTTACCTTTAACTAGTATTTATTTATCTTATTTCTTATCAAGAGAGAAACCAAAAATAATAGCAATTCTATTGATTATCAGCACCATTGTAAATATACTTCTGGGATATATACTAGCCTCTAATCTATTAAAATATGGAGATTTGGCAGTAGTTTATGGAATAAGTATATCTGCTATTGTTAGCCAGGTCATTTATTTATTCGGTCTTTATTATAATGTAAAAAGTGATAAAGTTACAAAATAAAGAATAAGTTTTTAAGCATATACTTTAATAGATGAACATGGATATTAAACAGAAATATGAATTTTTTGGCTACCCTAAAAATTATGAAAAACATCCTCTATCGAAAATTATACTAAAATACGTTAAAAAGAGTCCAGTATTGGATATTGGTTGTGGAAACGGAAATCTTTTGTATTTACTAAAAAATAAACTGGATGTTGAAGGATTTGACCCATCTGAAATTGCAGTTAAATTAGCAAGAAAAAAGGGATTAAACGTAAAATTAGCAAGCATTGAAGATTTTAGAACAAATAGAAAGTTTAAAACAATCTTAATGATAGGAGTTCTCGTTCTTTCTAATAATCCTGAAGAGTACTTAAAAAAAGCTCGTAAATGGCTGGATAAAGATGGAGTTATAATGTTAACAATGCCTAATGCTATTGCTCCAAAGATTTTATTAAAAATTTTAAAAGAAGATAAGCATATTAAATATCTTCCATCTTACTTTGAGTTTGGAAGTTTTTTGAAAAAAAATGGCTTTGAAATAATAAAGTGTATTCCTGCAAGCAGATTAAAGATTTCCCCAATTTTAAGCTCTGTAAATTTTTATATAATTAGACTTAAAAATCCTTAGTTTTTTATATCTATAAAACTCTACGGTATATTCTTTTTGCAGATTCATCAGGGCTTTCTTTCATAGAATTAATCTCTATTTCTGGATTTTCAGGAGGTTCGTAAGGAATGTGTAATCCAATAAAATTTTTAATCCCCCCCCTTTCAGCTTTTGCATAAAGTCCCTTTACATCTCTTTTTTTACATTCATCATAAGCACAATTCATATATATCTCAATAAAATCGTCTCTAAAAGCTTCTCGTGCCATTTTACGTGATTCTCTAAATGGAGAGATTATAGGAACAAGAATATAATCTATTTTACCCATAGAATTTTTACATAACTCAATGATTAATCTGTTATTTTCTTTTATGTCTTCAGTGGTAAAACCTAAATGTTTGTGTAATTTCTTTCTAATATCATCACCATCAAAAACCTCAAAACTTTTTCTATTATCACCAAATTCTTTTTTAAGAAGCTCTGTAATAGTACTCTTCCCACTTCCCGATAATCCTGTAAACCATAAAACTTTAGTCATTCGACAAAAACTTTATCTCCTTTCTTTATTTTTTCTATTATTATATCTGATATTTCAGGTCTCATAAACCATTCTGGAGGCTTTATACCTCTTTTTAACATTTCTCTTGCCTGCGTTCCTGATATCTCCAATCTTTTTCCTTCAGGGTAATTTGAATGATCTCTTTCATGTAAATATTTTCCCTCATCTTCTGAATAAAATACTTTATCAAAAGTTACTGGAATAATTCCAAGTTCTTTATTACTGAATTTGTTAAAAATTTCATGAGATGCTTTTGGATGATAAAAGTCTTTAACTCCTGTGTGATCTCTCCCAACTATAAAATAACTGCATCCGAAATTTTTTCTGACTAATGCAGTAAAAAGGGCTTCTCTAGGACCACTATATCTTGAGTAAGTCGCTAAAACAGAAAAAAATACCCTCCCCATAGGATAAAATTTTTTAATCATTTCCCCATAGGAATCTATTATTACATCTGCTTCAAAATCCCCAGATTTTTTCTTTCCTATTACTGGATGTATAAATAACCCGTCGCAATAATTGTTTCTAAAAGCTTCCATTTGTACAAACTCATGAGAACGATGAATTACATTTCTTGTGTGAAATCCAACAACTTTACTCCAACCCCTTTCTGAGAATATCTTTCTAATTTGTTTTGGGGTTAATTCATGTAACTTGCTGAAACTTTTCCTTCTTTTTATTAAATCAATTTTGCCTCCAAGAATATAATCCCCTCTTTCGATAAATCTTCTGACTCCAGGGTGTTCTAAATTGTAGACACCAAACCATTTTTTTGCAACTTCTTCTTTATTCACCTGATAAATCTCTTCTAAATTCAAAATAGCATATCCCTCACTATCTTTTTCATTAACAAGAATAATCTTATCCCCTATTTTTAGTCCTTCTGTATTTCTTACTTGTAATATGACGGGCAATGGCCAAATTGTTCCATTGCTAAGTCTCATATTATCAAGAACACTTATCAAATCCCCTTTACCCATAAATCCTTCTAAGGGGCTAAATGAACCTATTGCAATTTGTTCAGCATCCATTATATCTTCTTCACTTACATTAATTTTAGACAAATTATCTATATCTTTTGAATTGAAATCAGACCACCTATTTACTAACTTTCCTCCATGAGGTAATGGTAGCATACCAAAACTTACATCATCAAAATCTGGATTTTCAAGTGGCTGCTCTATATTATTTATCAAACTAGCCATCATGTTTAATGTTTCAACTGGATATTTTCCTACTGCAGTTTCTTTAGTTAAAACAAATCCGCTTACCCCATCCCTTAAAGTTTTTACGATGTCATTAACTTCAGATCTAAGAGGCTTTAAAGAAAAAGACATATTTTCAAGAGTATTTGTCGCAATAAAAACTTCTTTTGATTTATCTCTCGCCTTTTTAATCAAATATTCCTGAGCAAAGGGTATTTGCTGTAAAGGGACTTCCCTGCTCAAATCCCCCCTATCAATTAATATCCCAGGAGATAAATCAAGTAATTCATCAATGTTGTTCACAGCATCCTTTGTTTCAATCTTTGTTAAAAAGAAGGCATCAGGAAAAATTTTCTTAAAATCTAAAATATCTTGTTTTTTTCTAATATAAGAAAGACAAAAATTTTTGATATCTTGCTTTTTCGCAATTTCAAATGCATATATATCTTTTTCACTAAAAGGATTAAATTTGAAATCAGTCTCAACATAAACTCCTTTTCGTCCTCCAACTATCCCTCCAATTATAACTACACATTCTATATACCCTTCTGAAAGTGTTGAAATATCTGAAACTTTTATCAATACGGAATTAAAGTCTAAGTGTAGAATATCCCCTTCTGAAATCTTTTCAAGAAATTTAAAGGGTGTTATAAAAAAATTATTTTTGTCACAGAGAATTTTATGATTATGTACTCTTATATTCATCCCCTCAATAAATTCTATTTCTTTGTCATTACCTGTTCTTAATTGTGAACCTTCAGTATCAATCATTACCGATAGTCCATATTTTTTAAGCTCAATTATTTTTTCTTCTACTTTTTCTTTAGGCGTGTGAGATAGATTTATTCTGAAAAAATCAACCCCCCTATCTTTTAACCTATACAAAATATCATCATTTAAGGAACTTGGTCCTATAGTACAAATAATTTTTATCCCATTAATCATAATTCAATAGCTCCTTTTTCATTTTTAAAGATTATGCAATAATAATCTTATTAGATGGCAATCTAATAAATCTTAGAGATAAATTTAAAAAGAGATTGATTTCTTTTAATTAATGGATGATAATATACTATGGATTCTTTTGCATCCTCCAAGAACAGCAGGGAATACTATTATAGAAACAATATTGAAAAATGTTCCAAGAGAAGAAGTATTTATGACCTCTCTTGCAAGATATGGATTAGATACTGAGAAGTTTAATAAAGATAAAGTCAGATTTATGCTTGGACATGCAACTTATTACGGGATTCATAAATTAGTCCCACAGAGAGTCCCGAGATATTTTATTCTTTTAAGAGATCCTGCAGAAAGGTTAGTATCCCATTACAATATGAAAATGCAGGACGAAGAGAAAAAAATCCCTTTTGATAAATGGTATAAAAATCAGATAAAGAATGAGATGGTAAACTTTTTAGATTTAAAATTCAAAGGAAGTGAGTCTAGCAGAATGCGTGTTCCAAAATTTCTTCTACCATTAATACAAAAAGTCAATTATAAAAAAATTTATTTTGCTCAAACAGTTGCATTTAATTTACTAAATCTTAACAAAAAGAATGATACAAAAAAATTAGAAAACGCAAAAAAACTTCTTGATTTATGCTGGTTTGTTGGAATAACTGAAAAGAGTAATGAGGATTTTAAATTTATTCTAAATTCTATGGGATTGAAAGATATACAGTATATAGATGATGGAAAAAGTAAAAAAGTTGTTAAAGTAGATAATAAATTAAGAAAAAAAATTTACAAGGAAAATCCACTAGACATTGAATTGTACAAATATGCTTTATCTTTAAGAGAAAAGAAACTTAGAGAAATAAAAAAGTCAGATAACTAATTTTTACTTAAATCTTTCAAATCTGATTCTACCATAATCTTCACAAGCTCTTTAAAACTGGTTTTTGGTTCCCATCTAAGATTTTTTTTAATTTTTTCAGGATTTCCCAAAAGTACATCAACTTCTGCTGGTCTATAAAAATTGGGATTTATTTTTATTACTATTTTTCCATTTGAAATTCCAACCTCTTCTAATCCACTTCCTTTCCACTCAAAAGGCATACTAACTGCTTTAAAAGATTCTTCAACAAATTCTCTTACAGAATGGTTCTCTCCTGTAGAGATTATGTAATCATCTGGTTCTTTTTGTTGAAGCATTAACCACATTGCCTCAACATAGTCGCCAGCAAAACCCCAATCTCTTTTTGCATCTAAATTTCCTAATTCTAGAAAATCCTGAAGCCCTAATTTTATCTTTGCAATAGAATTAGTTATCTTCCTTGTTACAAATTCTTTTCCTCTTTTTGGAGATTCATGATTGAATGCTATCCCATTTGATGCATGTATCCCATAGCTTTCACGATAGTTAACTATTGCCCAATAAGCGAAAACTTTTGCAATACCATAGGGACTTCTTGGGTAAAAGGAAGTTTTCTCAGTTTGAGGAGACTCTCTAACTTTTCCAAACATCTCACTACTAGATGCTTGGTAAAATTTTATTTTTGGATTTACTAATCTGATTGCTTCTAAAAGCCTCATAACCCCAACACCAGTTATTTCTGCTGTAGCGAGAGGCTGTGTCCATGATGAAGGAACAAAAGACTGTGCACCAAAATTATATACTTCATCCGGATTTACATCTTTTAGAATTTTTATTAAAGAAGCTGTGTCAATAAGATCTCCTTCAACAAGATGAATTTTATCTTTTATTACTCCAAGCTTATCAAGCACATTTACAGCTGATCTTCTATGCATACCATAAACTTTATAGCCTTTATTTAGCAAGAAATCTGCCATGTAAAATCCATCTTGCCCAGTGATTCCTGTTATTAATGCCTTTTTTACCATTATCTTCTCCCAGTTCTTTTCTTTTTAAAATTAATTATAATGCATTGTAAGGAAGTATTTATAAATTGACACTTTTTGGTAAAATTATGAAGATAGCAATGGTTTATCCTCACCCAAACTTAGAGAAAGGGATTTCTGCTTATTCATCTAATTTGATAAAAAATATAAAAAAACAAAAAGTTGACATCCAAGGAATAACTTTTTTTCAAGGTGAACCTTTTTCTATATTTAAACAGATTTCAAGATTGTTAAATTATGATGTTATCCATATACAACATGAGTATAATCTATTAGGGTGGTTCGGAACCCCTTACTTCTTTCTTCTATCTTTTTTGGGGTTATTTAAGAAAAAATTCCTAGTCGTAACAATGCATACTGTTTTGTCCCAAGAAGAAAAATTTAGGAGCGGAAAACTAAAAACTTTCTTAAGAAAAATTCTTTATAAAATTCAAAATAGGTGGATAAATTGGACCTCAGATAAAATAATTGTCCATGTAGAGTCTTTTAAGAAAATTTTAATTAAGGAATACGGTGTTCAAGAAAGTAAAATAATTGTTCTTCCACATCCAATAATTGAAAACATAAAAACAGTTAGTCAGAAAACAGCCAAAAAAGAACTTAATTTGTTTGGTCATGTTTATCTTTTGATTGGAACAATGGTTTCTGACCATGGCCATGATATAATCCTTAGGCAGGCTGACAAAATAGGAAAAACGATTTTAGTAGTAACAAATCCTTCTGCAGTGAATTATAAAAATGAAGCTAAAATAAAAAATTTCTTGAAATTTAATCAAGATATAGTCCAAAGTAAAAAATTTGACGAATTTGTTAGATTTGACTTAGATTCAATATCTTATGAAAAATGGTGGAAATATTTTTCTGCGGCAGATCTTATTCTTCTTCCTTATAGAGGAGGAGTTGGAAGCGGAATTTTTGCAGATGCAATGGCTGTAAAAAAACCAGTTATTGCTAGTAACATTATTTACTTTAGAGAATTTGCACAAAATTATGGATGTCTTAAAATTGCAAAAGAAGATAAGGATTTTCCAAGAGTAATAAAAGAAGCAATGAAACCAGAAAATAATAAAAAAATGATAAAAGAATGTGAGAGATACTTAAAAGAAAATGGACTTACTCCCATATCTAAAAAATATAAGAATCTTTATCAATCTTTAGTAGAATAAATCTCTTCATAAAAAACTTTTAACCATTAATTTGTCAAACTCTTTAGAATATTCTATTATCTTAAATTGAGGTAATGGGAGAATAAATTTACCACCGTTTTTAAGATAATCTTTTTCTTTTTCCATTAAACCATCAAAAAGATGCCAAATCAAAACAACTTGGTAGCTGGGATTTATTTTTTTCATTTCATCTATAGAGATTATTGGTATTAAACTACCCACAGTCATTCTCCCCCATTTATCTGAATTAGCTTCCGCAGCAGCAATAACATGATTTGAACTGAGACCAAAGTATTGTAGAGTTGTATTCCCCCTTGTAGAAGCTCCACAGATTCCAAAAGTTTTTCCTTTAGCCTTTTCAGTTTCTATAAAAGTAAGAATTTGTTTCTTTATGTTGTCTATTCTCTTTGCAAAATCTTGATAGGGTCTTATTGTATCAAGTTCCATCTGCTTCTCTTTTTCTTCTAATTTAGTCAATCTTTTTTCTACTTCTTTAAATGGTGTGACATAAAGATTACCTTTCTTTCTTATGTAAGTTCTTATACTTCCACCATTAATATCAACTAGTTTAATATCAAAAATTTCCAAACCATTCCTGTCAAGAAGATTTTTTAATGATTTAAGAGAATAGTATGCTCTATGTTCATGGCATATATTATCAAAAGCATTTTGTTCAAGCATAGAAACAAGATAGTTTTGTTGTACAACAAATAATCCTTTATCATCTAATACAGAAACAACATCCTGCAAAAATTTATTAGGATCATCTAAATCGTAAAACATAGAAATTGCGGTTATAAGTTTAGCTCTTTTATCTCCAAACAACCTTCTGAAATCAAGAGAATTGAAAAATCCGTTAATAATCTTAAACCCCTTTGCTTCAGCTTCTCTAGCAACATTTTTTGAAGGTTCAAAACCGACCATTTTAATACCTTCTTTATCATAAAATTCTAGCAAAGTACCATCGTTACATCCAATATCAACAACAATATCCCCTTCTCCCAATGATACTAGTTTTTCAGAACTGTCTACTATATCTTTCAAATCCTCTCTTATCAATCTGTTAATTGCAGATTTGTACCAATAATGTTCTCCCCACATTTCTTCATCAGGTGCATTATGTTTTAATTGCAAAAGTTTGCATTTATTACATAACAAAAGATCTAAGGGAACCCTTATTCCATTTTGTTCTCCAACACTAATAAAATTGCTTATGTACTGATTCCCTAAAGAGATTATAGGGATTAACTCTTCAGAATTACAAGACCTACACTTTTTTATTTCTTGCCCACTATTCATTTTTCAGAGAAAATCATCCATCTTATAAAGATTATGATATTGAATTATATCCTAAGGATAATGTTTTAAACTAATCTTAATTAATTGGCATATGAAAAAACTTAAAGTTTTTATTAATCCCGGTATTCACCCACAATTTAAAGAAATAATCAATTTTCCTCCAAAAGGCGTAAAATACGTTTATGAAGAGCCGAAAGGAGATCATAACAGTGTTTTTATGAGGAGAAAAAGAATACTGATATCTTTTGTGCAGAAATATCTTCAAATCCCAAGAATGGCTAAAATTAAAAATGCCGAAAAAGTTGATATTATCCATTCAACTAGAGGAATCTTAATCCGAAATAAGAAGCCATGGATAGTTGATATTGAATCAGGAGCAGCTTTTGCCGGTCTTGATTGGACTTCTTTAAAAAAACCGATAATGCAGAGAATAATAAGAAGTTATCTTTCCTCAAAATACTGCAAAAAAATAATCCCACAAAGTGAAGCTGCGAAAAGAAGCCTACTTGAGAATTTAAATTGCTCTGGTTTTGAGAATAAAATTGAAACAGTTTATCTTGCTTATCACACAACTAGATTAAAAAGAAAAGAATCAAAAAAGGTAAGAATATCTTTCATAGGTAAATTTTATCTTGAAAAAGGTGGTCATGATTTACAAGAAGCTTTTAAGATTTTGAACAAAGAATATCCCGGAAAATTAAGCTTGAAGATGAAATCTAATGTTCCAGATAAATACAAGCTAAAACTACCAAATGTAAAATATCTAGAAAACATTCCAGATTCAAAAAAATTCTATCAGGAAATTTTTGGAGACTGCGACATTTATGTCCAACCAACCACAATTGACAGCTTTGGTGTTTCAATTCTGGAAGCCATGTCAACAGGTCTTCCCATAGTCTGTACAGATGATTTTACCTTGCCTGAGCTTGTTAAAGATGGATACAATGGATTTTTGGTCAAAAGCCCGGTTCATTGGTATAATCATAGGTTTGATTTGAGAAAATGGGAAAAGATAGCGCATAAAAATCATCCTGAAACAGTAAAGGAGCTAGTACAAAAAATATCTATCTTAATAGAAAATAAAAAATTAAGGAAAAAAATGGGAAAGAATAGCTTTAAAATGGTTTCAACAGGGAAATTTTCAATAAAAGAGAGAAACAAGAAGTTAAGAAGAATTTATGATGAAGCTCTCAAATAATCAATGAATTTTTTAATTCCTTCTCTTGGCTCAATCGGCTCAATTCCAAATAACTCTTTCATTAAATTTGTATCTGCCTTTAAATTCTCGACGTAGTTTTTATCTTTAAGCTTAAAAACAGGTTCAATATTAGTGTTAAGATTTTCCTTTATGATATTTAATAATTCTTTAAAAGAAACAGATTTTCCAGTACCCACATTAATTACTCCGGTATAATCTATTTCCGCAGACTTTATTGCCATCGCAACTATATCATCTATGTAAATAAAATCTCTTGTTTGACTTCCGTCACCCCAAATTTCTGGTGCCTTTCCTTCCATATAGTCTCTAATGAACAAATATAAAACGCTTCCAAAATCTTTTTTCCATTCTTCACCAGGTCCATAACCACCAAAAATTCTTAATCCGATAGAATCAACAAAATCTGAATATGAATTTGCTAACCCCTCGCATGCCATTTTTGCAGCAGCATAAGAATTTCTAGGTTTTATATAAACATCTTCTTTATGAGGCATATCATTTCCTGCATAATTACTCCCAGAAGTGGGATAAATAACCTTTTTTACATTATTTTGTTTAGCAAATTCTAAAACATTATACAAACCAAAAACAGTTTCATGATAACATTTTTCAGGATATTTTTTAAATAAAGTTATCGATGATGGTGAAGAAAAATAAAAAATATATTTTATATCTTGTGGGACTTTTTCCCAAGTTTTTTTATCTGAAACATCCCCTTCTATTATCTTTACTTTATCCAAAAAATCTAATTTTTTTTTGGCTAATTCACTATTTATGTAAGAAAAATTATCAACAGAATAAATTTCAGCTCCATTCTTCAGCAATTCACGTGCTATATTAGAACCGATAAATCCAGTTATTCCAGTTACCAAAATCTTTTGATCTTTCCAATCCATAACTAAAAATGAGGAAATTTATTTTTAAGCTTTATGTAATCCTATTACATTTACTTTAAAATAGACACTATCTCCTTACTTAACCCCCTTTTTCCATAGGGATTTTTGAAATTCTTAACTTTTATTTTATTTTTTTCTATGTCTCTGATTATTCTCTTTGAAAAATTTACGTTCAATTTGGTTAGGAAATTTATTCCTGTCGCTAAACCTTCTTGTCTTTCTGTCTTTTTCCTAAGAATGACACAGGGTTTTCCAAAAACTAAGCTTTCTTCTTGAATAGAACCACCATCTGTTACTAAATATTTGCAATTTGCTAAAAGAAAAATAAAATTAGAATAACCGACTAAAGATGTTATCTCTATATTATTCATTTTTTTTACATCTTTAACCAACCCATACTTTTCTATAAAACGGGCTGTATTAGCATGGATAGGCCAGATAGCTTTTATTTTTATTGCCTCCAATATTCTGATGATTTTTTCCAACCTTTTTTTATTATTCAAGTTTTCATGCCTATGAATATTAATCAAAGCATATTTTCCATTAGGTTTTTTTAAACCCATTTTCTTCGCTTTGTCATAAGAAATAAAGGCTGAATCAACAATTGTGTTTCCAATTTTCACTATCTTTTTTTTACCTTTATACTTCTGTAAATTATTTTCAGAAAAATCTGATACCGCTAAAAGAATATCTGAGAATTGATCGCTAATTTGCCTGGAAATTTCCTCCGGAAAAGGCTCAAATAAAGAACCCGATCTTAATCCTGCTTCCAAATGAACATTTTTCCAAGCTTTTTTATTATTCAGCAATTTGCTTGAAGCAATAGAAGCTGCAGCAGTGCTCATAGTGTCGCCATGGTAGATGATATAACTTGGCTTTAACTTTTTCAGAACCCTTCTTATTTTTATTATCATTGAAAAAAACCAGAATAAAGAATTTCTGTTCACTTTAGACCAAAATTTTGTGCTTCTTTTTGGCTCTTCGCTTAGAATAAAATCTGGTTTTTTAACGCCGAATTCTTCACATGCTTTTCCTAATGAGTGTTGCCCTGTATGAATAAACCAATAATCTTTTTTTTGTTTTTGCAATTCTAACATAACAGGCACACATTTGATAAGTTCCGCTTTAGTACCAATTACAATTGCAATCATTTTATCGTTAACTAAGCCTGTCTGGATTCTTTATAAGCTTTATTAAACTACAATTCAGCGTCTATTACCCTGTAAAAGTTAAATTATCAAATGCGGCATATCCCCCAGAAGGGCTTAAAAACTCAGGCCTTACAAGAATATTATTTGGATAATCCACTTTCCAGATCTTTAAAGGTGCCCTGATTCCACCGAACCCATTAGCGAAAATAATATCCCCTATTGAAACACCTTGTGACCTCATACTATTAACAAAAGGGTCTTGCTCTAAATCTGCTATTTTTACTGTAGGATACTTTTTAAAAGGATCATTCATAAGGTATAATTGTGCAAATAAGCTGTTAAAAACCTTAGGAGATAAGTAAATTAAAGCTCCAAAATTGTTTGTCTGCACATTCTGACCGCTATAAGAAATTGAAGGAATTACGTCAATTCCTGCTCCTAATCCGCTTCCAAAATCCATTATTTGATTGTTAAAATAAAGATACCTAAGTGGAATTGTTATTTGTTTCTGGTTATTAATAAAAACAGCCCCGGGCTGATTTAAGGTGAAATTTCCTTTATTTACTACTTGTAAAATTACTCCTGCAAGAAACGCTGTTTCTTTTGGCAAAAGTATAACTCCTCCACCCGGTTGATTGTAGATTATGTCCTGATCAAGATTTGTTCCCCCCTGATAAACGAATGTTTGCGAATTGTTTGCTTCTTGCGTTTGTGAAGGATTTAAAATCATTGTTGGTAAAAAAGATGCCCTGTCATTACCTAATGCATCACTTCCTATTCTTGAAAAAGCAGAGTATTTTCCAATATCTGTTGGATCAACTAATAAATAAGAAACATTATGCGTTTTCATAAAACTCAAAGAAGCATCAGGATTTGGCTCAGTTAGTACATATCTCCCAACTAAATGATCCCAATATTGATTAGCATTTCCCCCATCAACTATAGTGATCCTATTTCCTAATGTTTGTATTAGATAACCATAATCCCACCAACTAACAAATACTGAACTTTTATCAGTATTATTCCTCACCCATGACATAGCATTTTGCCATTGCTCACCTGTTACTGGACCGCTATATTTTGCAGAATTTGAAACAACCTGATAATTTCCAGCAACTCCGGCTAAAGGATTACCAAAAACTAAATTTAAAACTATCAATAAAAATACAAATGAAGATCCCAATAATAAATACTTTATTGTTTTATCTTTTATTTTATTTCCATACTCATAAGACTTTATAACAAAAATTGCAACCCCCACAAAAACAAAAGTAATTACAACAAATAAAACCCTGATTGCAGATCTTGCTGACATCAACATAACTACCATCCAAGCAGACAAGAAAATAATTCTACTGTCAACTAAAAACTTTTCTTTAAGATATAACCATACTAAATAAATAGCAAAAATAATAAATGATGATATGTAAAATAACCTGCTAATAAAATTTGTTCCGTTAAAAATGCTAGAACTGCTTATTCTACTAAACATCATGCCTGAAATAGCAAAAATCCATGCAATATAAAAATAAATTTTGTGTTTTTTAGAGATTATCCCTTTTCCGAATTCTATTCCAAGAAAAACCAATCCTAAGAAAAACATCCAGAAAATAGGAACACTAGTCTGATTTATTAGATCAATTAAGTATGGCTGGGCATAATACGCAACAGTTAATCCCACTCTCCCTTGCCCAAAGGGATACAATAACTGATTATAACCGTCAATTAATACAGCAAATGGATTTTTTCCAATAATAATTAAACCAATAAATCCTAAGATTATTGTTCCAAGCAATGAATATAAAATCCTATACTTGCCTTGCTCTGATTTCATCTTTTCGGAATAATTTTCTAAAATAAAATCTAAGGTAATTAAAATGAAAGAGAAAGGCACAATTAATCCGTAATTGCTAAAAAATCTAGAAATCATGGCACTAAAAGAATATCCTAATAATGGCATTATAACTACTGAAGAAATTATCCAAAACAAATTAAATCCAATAAATTTCTTTTTTAATTCTTTATCTTTATCTTCTATTCCAAAAAAATAATAAATTAAAGAAGATAAAGGAAAAATCATTAAAGCAAAATTTGATCCCCCGCTCCAAGAAAATAAAGAAAGTGCTAAAGAAATACCAGTAATAATTCCTAGAAAAATACTAGATCTCCAGCTTTTTTTATAATTATTAACTGAAATCGCATAAATTAAGAAAGATAAGAACATAAAAATAACTCCAAGTGCTTCATGACTTGAGATTCCAGCACCAGTTCTTTGAAAAAATGCTGGAGAATAGGCAAGCATTAAAGAGGCTAAAAGAGCAATACCTTTAGATTTAGATAAATACCAACATAATACAAAAAAGATGATTAAGCTTAAGGCAAAAGCAACTACTGGATAAATAACATCAATATAGTCTAGGGTTATTGAATGATTTATTGGGTTTATTATTTTATAAGCATACGCAAGAACAACAGGAAGAAGCTCTTTTGTATAAGTCAGATTCAGCCCCTGATTTCTCATAGGATCGATACTATTTACATCCCCATGATTAACAATTGTCTGTGCAACTCTATATTCATAAAAAGCATCTGGATCTGCAAAAACATAATTTCCTGTCGTTTTGTCCTTCAAATTTGATAGATTTGACAGACGAAGTGATGTTGAACTAACTAAAATTATTGCAAAAAGAACTAACACTATAATAAGTTGGATATTCTTATTTTTTAAAAAATTAGTTACTTTACCAAATACCTCTTTAGCTCCAGAGACATTTATTTCAATCGAATCTTTTTCATCCATTTTAAATCAAAAGCAGGCTTTAGTTTAAAAACTTTAGTTTAGAGGAATAGTACAAATGCTAGAATAATGATTAATATCTGAAAACCATATATTAAATAGACGACGTCTTTCTCATAAACTTTCTTGCTTGGTTTTATTTTCTTCAATAAATAAACAGCGAGATGCTCCAACCCATAAATTTTCTTGTAAGGCATTTCAAGGCTACCATCTTTATTCGGTTTGGCGAAAGATTGTTTTACAAGTCTGCCACGAACCTTTAATATCGTTTCAAGAATATAAGGGATAAAAACGAAAACAGCAATCCTTTGAAAATTTCCTAAAATCGCCATGCCTGCTATTAATGCACCTATTGTCCATGTCAAAGAATCTCCTGGAAATACCTTTGCAGGATATTTATTGTAATATAAGAAACCTATTAGGGCAGCAACCATTATCAATCCTACCAACGAAATCCAACTGGAACCAGTTACATACGCAACATAAGATAAAAAGCTCAGTATAATTACCCCTTGCCCTGCTTCCAGTCCATTGAAACCAGCTAAGAAGTTATAAGTTGTTGTTGCACCGGCAATTCCAATAGGAATAATAACAAGAGGATAAACCAAACCTAAATTTACAATTCCGAAAAAAGGAATACTCATGGTTGAGCTTCCCGCATTAATAACAACTAAAGGTATAGAAGAAAAAAATGCCAGGAAAATTCTAGTTCTTTTTGACAATCCTTTATTTCTCCAACCCAATAAGTCATCAATTATTCCGACTATTGTAAGTATTAAAACCACGCTTAACAAAGCAAATAGCTTAAGACTTATTCCATCAGTGTCGTTTATACTAAATGTTCTTACAGCAATGTAATACAAGACACCAATTACAAATGCAACTACTACAATTATCCCTCCAGAGCCAGCAACATTTTTAGGATGTCCTGGCTTGTTCATATCTTCCCATATAAGGCCTACTGTCTTCGCCTTCCTTATCCAAAAAGGCATTGTAAAAAATGTAAGGAGAAAGCTTATAACAAGAGATAATAAAAGTAAAACTTCTGCCATTATTAAAAAAAGGTTTTTTCGTTTTTAAACTTTATAGAACTTGAATCTACCGGAATAAAAAAGGGGTTAGATACACCTCTATAACAGCTGCAAACACTAATATTATCAGAGATATAAAAAGCAGGATAACTGTATTTTCTATAACATGCACAAATTTTTTGCTATTAACCCCATTTCTAATTATACCGATTCCAAAAATCCCACCTGCAAGTGCTGTTATGAAATATGCAGCTATTTCAGGGAAGCCATGAATCATGTATCTTAATATACCTAAAGGTATTTGTGACACTTTATTTCCTGCAAAAATAGAGATTGCGGCAGATATCACACTTGCATTCCAGGCAAGAACAAAAATAGCTCCTGCACCGAAGATAAGAGAGAAAATGAGGGTAAAAATCATCACGTAAATGTTGTTTTGCATTATCGACAAAAATCTAAATCCCTGAGTGGCTGCTCCAGTAGGATTTGAAAAATTATACCTGTTAATACAGCTACTTACACTTCCAGGGCTGTTTATCATACAATAAGTCTCAACTTGCGCATTGAAAAGGTTAGAGTCCTGTAAAACTATGTACCAGAAAGCGAAGGCAATTATAAATCCTAAAAATAGCCATAAGAATGAATAGATTGCATCTTTATGAATCTCCCAGACGCTTAACATTCCGAATTCTTCCTCATCTTCTGACTCATCTTCCCTGATTATGAAATACATGAAAGGTATTGTAAGCATAACACAGAAAGTGACAACAATTATTCCAGAATATCTTGAAAGCACAGCATCACTCGAAAAAAACCATTTCACAAGGAGTATTGACAGAGACGCATAAAGAATACCCACAAAAATCATTTTCCAAGGGCCCTTTTCAAGTCTTCTTGGATTGAACATGCTTTCTAACATCCAGATAGTAAAAAAGAGAAATTTTTAAACTTTCTTGATATTGATATCATATGGGTAAAAAAGAGAGGTTCGATAAAATAGTCAATAATATAAAAAAAATTAAGATACAGGGAGCAAGCAACATTGCTCGGGAAGCATTAAAAGCTTACCATCTTTTTCCAGGAAAAACTTCCAAAAAAATTCTTTTAACCTCTAGACCTACAGAGCCTATGATGGAAAAGGTTCTTGAGATGGTTGAAAAAAATCCATACAATAAAATAATGCAACATTTTGATTTTGCACAGGAAAAAATAAATAATTTTGTTTTTAATCTGATTAAAAATGACAAAATAATTTTTACACACTGTCATTCTACAAATGTTTCCAAGGCGCTTGTCTATGCACACAAAAAAGGAAAAAAATTTGAGGTTTATGCGACTGAAAGCAGACCTTTATATCAAGGAAGAAGAACCGCAAAGGAACTTAGAAAAGCCGGAATAAAAGTCACAATGTTTGTAGACTCTTCTATAGAAATGGCGCTCTCAAAAATGCAGGGCTTCAAAAAAGTGGACAGGATTCTTATCGGTGCAGATGCCCTGCTAAAGAATGGGATAATCAATAAAGTAGGATCAGGGCTTATTGCACATATAGCTAAAGAGGAAAAAATACCCTTTTATATCGTCGCTGATTCATGGAAATTTACAAAGAAGAAAGTTCCTATTGAACAGAGACCTCTTAATGAAGTGTGGGATAAAGCTCCAAGGAACATAAAAATAAAAAATCCTGCCTTTGAATTCGTTAGTAAAAAATATATTAAAGGAATAGTTTCAGAAAAAGGAATATTAAGTTACATTTCTTTCTTGAATAATATATCTCACTGAATTCCTTGAAACTCTTCTAAAGCCTTATTCATATCTTCACCCATTCTCTCAAGATTTGAATCCAATTCTTTTTTAACCTGAATTAATTTTTTTATCTGGTCTTCTATTATCTCTTTTGTTTCAGGAATACCTTTTTTTACAAGATTCCCGCTTCCAATATCAACAGTTAAATTCTCTGAAGCCACCTTTGCCTTTACAAAAATTCCTCTGCCTAAAGGAGACAAAATTTCCTTTCCTGTAGAACCCTTCAACTCATCTAGCCCGAAATTTAGGGTCCCGAGGTCATTTATTCCTTTCTCTACAGCTTCCATTTGCTCCTGAAGCTGATGAATCTGTTGCTCAAACAGACCAAGCCTGAAAATCAACTCCTGCTGTTTTTCCTGTTCCATATTAAAATTAGTATATTTAAGGATTTAAACTACTTTTAAAACCTTTCTCATTATAGAGCTGAAAATTATTGAGCCCAGTAAATAAAACCAGAACCAGCTTAAAATTCCGAAGAATCTGAAATCACCGAAAACAGAAAAAAAATCTGAGAACCATCGAAAAAATAAGATAAGAGGAACAGCAGTATATGCTACTGGCCTCATGGAAAGCCTCATCATTGGAAGTGCCAGCTTCATGCTCTCTTTCTGCAATTCCAGCATTTTTTCAGGATGCTCTTTGACTTTTTTCATTTCTTCATTTAATCTTTTTTGCTCTTCCTTCATCTCTCTCAGAGTTTTTTGGTCTGTTCCGTATTTTTGAATCATTGTCATAAAAAAGGAAATTACCAGAACAATTATTGCCATACCTAAAGTAATATTCCAGTTGAGAAGAGTGCCAGCAGTCGGGTTCAGGATAATATGAGCAGCATTTTTTATGAAAGGCACACTATCCCATAAAATAGCAATTATCATTGAAAAAAGAATTGCTATAAAAATACCAGTAAAACCACCTTCTTTCCCTTTTTCATCCATTCACAAAAAAAGGCTTTTTCGTTTTTAAACTTAAGTTTTTATGTCTGTATAAATTTTCTCATCATAGGAGACATATCCATTTGGTGCTGCTGTGCAATGTTCTGATAGAACTGGAACAATATCATTATGACAAGAAGAATTGCTGTTCCTGATACAAGTGCCCCTAAAAGATCAGTTAATGCAGCTAAAAGTCCTATTGCAAGTCCCCCCATGATTGTTAACGGCATTATATACCTATCCAGGATGCTTTCAATTATCCTCTCATCCTGTCTGAAACCTGCAACCTGTAATCCAGAAGAAGTTATGTTATGCGCCTGAGATTTTGCATCCATATTTGAGGTTTTTACCCAGAAAACAGCGAAGATTGTTGAGAAAAACATGAAGAATAAGATATGAGTAAATCCCTGCAATAAAAATATAGGTAAAAATCCCCCTTTGATTATCAACTGCAGAAGGTTTGTAGAGCCCATCCAGAAAGCCAGCCCAGAAATCGGCTGGCCTTGGGAAAACTTTCCAAGGAAAGTAAAATAAGAAGCAATTTTTGATATCCAGCCGCATGCTGCACCAGCAACACAAGAGGCTGCTGAATTTTCAATGATGCCGGCAAAAAGCTGAATGTTTGCAACTAATGCTGCTGTGAATATAACAGGAATAACTGAAGAATAGAAAAAAGAAAGAGGCCATTTTATTGCATAACCCCTGATTCTCCCGAAAGAAAGAGGAACTTCAATTTTTAATGACTGAGCCCATACAACCAAAAGGAAAATTCCAATTGTAGCAATTATTGCAGCAGCTGCAGCAAGAAGCTCTACAGGGAATCTGTTTATCACTGACTGTACCAAAACCAGAACTTTTCCTGAACATGGAATTGTCTTAAATGAAAGAAGGCAGTTCCTTCCCTGCTGGTCTATAAACTGAAATGCACCAGTCATAATTCTCCATGAAACCCCTGCAGCTATGAACAAACTAACTCCTGAGCCAAATCCCCATTTTTGAACTAATTCGTCCATGTAAAAAATGGCGATCCCCCCCAAAACAAGTTGCATTATAACAAGATATTCCATACCTGGAGTTGCCTGAAGTCCCTGCATGAAAACAAAAATTAATGCCTCAAAAATTATGAAAAATAAAACCAAGAGTTTTTGAACACCTTGGAAAAATTTTCTTCCTTCTTCTGTCGTTGTGTCTATGTTTATTATTTCAGCTCCTTTAAGTAGCTGGAGAATTATAGATGATGTAACAATTGGTCCTATACCAAGGGAGATAACGCTTCCGAAATCTGTTCCAAGAATTATTGCAAGATATTCAAACCTTGAGAGCGAGTTTGCAGAAAGTCCGAAAAGAGGAACATTTGCAAGAATAAAAAAAGCCCCAAGAACTATTAAAGTCCATTTTAACTTAGTGTTGAATTCAACTTTTCTTTCCTCAGGTTTCCTTATTTCAGGAATAAAATTGAAGATTTTTCTAAAATCTGCCATATTGCTTTAAACTTTTCTCCTTTATCTGATTATTCTAACTCTTTTTTTGACTTACTTTCTGAAAATATAATATCTCCACCAGCTTCTTTAATTTTTTCAGCTGCAGATTTAGAAGCTTCCATCGCTTTTATAATTAACTTATTTTTTGGCTTATATTCTTTGGAGGCGTCAAGAATCTTGTAATCTTTAAGATTTATTTCTATTCCTTTTTCTGTTTTCTTTGCAATTCCTCTTTTTATGAATCCTTCAATATTAAAGTCTATGTCTCTCAGATTTATTCTTTGTCTTTTATCTCTCTCTGTTCCTTTGCTTGTAATACCCTGTTTCCCAAAATACCCATGTCCATAAAGTTTTGTCATAAGGGTTTTCTTCTGGTCAGCTCTTTTTCCTGTTCCAGCCATACCCTTTCCCCCACGGTGTCCTTTTTTCTTGTGCTTTTTTCTTGCACCCCATCCATGAGTTCCTGCTCCTCTCCCTCTCATTCTCGAAACCTTTTTCCTTTTTTTCGTTTTTCTTAATGACATTTTATAACATTCTTAGAACCAAATCATTTATTTTTTCCCCATTATCTCCAAGAACGCCTTTTGGGAAATGTATCTTGCTGTCTATTCCGCCACGAGGAGGATGTAGCCTGAAAAATGGCTTTAAATTCAGATCCTCATATTTTTTTCCTTTTTCTAAATCTTCTATAACTTTTTTTGAATCTATTTTTCTCTTTTTGTCAATTATTTGCCCTCTTGCATCTATTAACTTTGCGAAAACATCTTTGTTTATATTTCCAAATGCAATAAAGTTTCTTAGCTTCTTTATCATACCTTCCTGTTCTTTGTTTGGGTTTATTACAACACAAGTATATTTTTTTCCAAGTCTTAATCTCTTCATAGTTTCTCTTACGTCTCCATCAAGCTTTACATCCCCACTTATCCTTATAATGCATATCATTTTATTTTTTATTAGTTTTATTTAGAGCATCAAAACATGCCTTTATCATATTGAATGTTGTTCTTCTCCTACCGAAAGTTTTGCTATAAACATCTTTAATTCCTGCAAGCTTAAGAAGTTTTTTGAGTTCGTTTGCCACAACAAGACCAGTTCCCTGAGGCGCAGGTATAAGAGTAACTCTGACGCTTCCCGCTTTTCCTGTAACTTTGAAAGGCACAGTGTGTTGCTCGTTACAGTCGCAATCAAAACTTGAACACCCCCTTTTAATTTTTATAATATTTAACTTAGCCTTTCTTACTGCCTTGTCTCTTGCAGGAAGAGTTTCTTTAGCTTTCCCATCTCCATAACCAATATGCCCGTTTTCATCGCCGACAATAGCCATGGTAGAGAAAGTAGGAATGTTTCCTTCCTGTGTTTTTTTCTGAGTCTGTCTCCACGCTCTTCTTTTTCCTCCTCCGAATTTTCCTTTAGCTTGTCCTATTAAGATTAAGTCTGTCTTAAGGTTCAGAAGCTTGTCAACTATCTGCTCTTCAAGAATTTTCTTTTTTGCGTCAAGAATTTCATCAATGCTTGTTATTTTATCGTTTTTTACCTCTATACCAAGCTTTGTTTTAGGCTCCCATTCAGAAACAATCTCTTCTCTGCTTTTGCCCTTGAACATACCTCTTCCCCCTCTTCCCTCTTCTTTTTTTTCTTCAGGCTTTGCACTTATAATTACAGGAGCAATTACCTCTTCTTCAAGCAATTTTTCAGCAACTTCCTCTGTTTTAATTGCTATTTTTTCAGCTTCCTCTTCATCCATTGTTTTATGAGCTTCTACTGTTTTCTTTATATCTTTAAAATCTTGCTTGTCTTTTTTCTTGTTCATTTTCCTTCTATTTTTGATTTAATTTTCCCGAAACTGACTGAAAAATCCCTCTTTAGATTTTTTCCTTTAATCCTTTCTTCACTTGGGAAAGCTTTTTCTTTGCATTTTACTTTAAGTCCTGAATCAATCAAGCCTTTGACAAAAGAAAAAACTCTTCCTTTATTTACTCCTCTTATCATTCCTATATCAAGTACAGGAGTTTCAAGTTCCCCCTCTAATATTTTTTTCCCGAGAAGGAATCCTGTTAGGTAAGATGCAGGTAGGGATTTGAGGCTTCCCTTCATATCTTCTGGCCACCCGTATTTTAAAAGAGCTTTGGAAGTTATTCCATTAACAATTCTGTCCTTCGCCTCATTGCTTATCACATATTCTGCAATTATGTACCTATTAGTTTTTCTGAAAACAACTCTTGGAACTTCGCTCTTTAGTAACTTTATCCTAATCCCATAATCTGTTTTATTCTCTCTTCTTCTTCGTCTTAAGGTTTTCATTTTGCAACTCCCATTATTCCTTCTTTAAGATGTGCCATATTTTTGAAATACCTATTTTTTATTTTTTTCCTTATGTCTTTAACTTTTTCTTTTGTAATTTTTCTTTCAGTCTTAAGCTGCTTTAGATAATTTCTAAACTTCCTGGTGAGGATTATGTATCCTCTCTTTCTTTTCTTAATCTTTTTACGCACATTTCCAGCGCTCCTGCTCTTCTCTTTTTGAACTCCTCTCCTTCCCTTTCTTTCCTTTATGATTATGGCCCCGCTGCTTAGAAGATCCCTTATATCTTGTTTTGTAATAGCTTCTTTTATTTCCGCTAGCCTTGATTCTAGGAATACTAACCTGTCTTCCCCAATATTAAGGGTTCTCTTAGCCAGTTTTCTTTTTTTACTTAGATTCATTTTCTTTCAAAAATTTCCTAGTGTTTATATTGTGAAAATCTATTTTCATTTCTGCAGCCCTTTTCAAAATTTCTTTCTTTTTTTTCTTTCCCATCTTTCCGAGGACTATAAAGCTGTATTTCTTTGCATTTTCAAGGTCTTCCATGTTGTAAACAATAAAGGAATTTCTTTTCTCATTCTTTCTCTTGTAACCTATACTTACTAGAGCAAACCTGCCCTTTCTGTTCTCTCTCATTTTGTTATCCCTTCCCTTCGGTTTTCTCCAGGTCTGCATCTTTTTTCTCTTCTTTCCAATTCTTAGGTGCATTCCAGTGCCTCTCCTTAAAAATCTCATATTTCCCTCCCTGCTTTTTTTATCATGAAGATGCCGTCTTGGAATACTCTTCTATCTCTTAATCTTATTCTTGTTGCAGTTTCCAGTTTTGCAGCTGCCTGTCCTGCAAGCTCTTTTTCCGTTGAAATAACTTTTATTGTGTTTCCATTAACTTCTATTTCAACACCTATAGGAATGATTGTCTTTCTTGGAACTTTTTCCCCAAGGAAATTTTTTATGGACACTTCCTGTCCTTTGACTTCAATTGTTATAGGAAAATGGCTAAAAACCGCCTTAAGTTCATACTCAAATTTTTTCTGAACCCCAAGAATCATATTCTTTAAATGCGCCTCTGTCGTGTTAATCATTTTCTTCTCTTTCTTTGTCGCATTTTTGCTTCCTACAATTATGCTTTTTCCTTCTTTTTTTATTTCCAAGGAAGATTCTCCGAATCTCCTTGAATTTTCTCCTTCAGGTCCCTTTATTTTTACCATATTTCCTTCTATCTCTGCTTCAACCCCATTCGGAATTTCTATTTTTTTGTAAATTTCTTTTCTCATTTTAGTAGAAATATGCTATAAGAGAACCCCCTACTCCCTGTTCAGTAGCTTCTTCATGTGTGATAAGCCCTTTATTTGTTGAGACTATTACTGTCCCTATACTTCTTGCAGGAAGATACCTTCTTCTGTACTTTTCAATCTGGTCTTTTTTCATTGTAAATCTCGGTTTGATTGCCCTGCACTCAGACAACTCACCTATATCAAGCTCAATTGATTTATTTTTTGAATCTATCTTGTATCTTTTTATTGCTCCCTTCTGTTTCATTATTTTGAGTATTTCTATCAGAAGTCCTGAAATTCTTTTTATCTCTATTGTTTCTTTTCTTGCCTTTACTGCATTCCTGATCATGTTAAGTGCATCTGCAATTATATCTTGTGACATTTTAACTGTATTTCTTAAATCCGATTTCTTCCGCAATTTCTCTGAAGCATTGTCGGCATAAATTTAGTCCGTATGATTTTATGTGAGCTCCGAATCTTCCACACCTTCCGCACTTCTTTGTCGCAATTCCCGTAGTTCTTTTTTTCGGCTCATTATGTTTTAGGAATTTCTGCATCTTTTCTGGCTTGTTTTCCAGTTGCTTCAAAATTTTTTTCCAATCACTTGCTGTCATTTTATACAAATTTCGTATTGAAATTTTCCTCCATAAATTTTATTATTTCTTCCTTGCTGACATGATTTCTCTTAGGTATTTTGCCTTCCTTTATCTTCTTTAATTTTATCCTCTTTCCGGCTCTTTTGAAAACAACAGAAACATCAAATCCACGAATTCCTATGTCTCTCTGGTACTCAACACTGGGAATTTCTATATATTCCTTGACCCCAAAAGAGAAATTATTTTCTCTTATCTGGCTTTTTTTAAGTGTATTATCTTTTGTTGCCAACATTTTTTTTATTACATCCTCTATAGTCTCTCTTAGGGTTACCATAGCCCCAACTTCCAATCCTGGTCTTACTCCGAGAGCAGGTATTCTTTTCCTTGATTTCATCTTTGCCGGATTTTTGCCTGTTAGCATTTTCAAAAGCTTGAACCCTTTCTCCAAATTTTCCCCGGTCCCTCCTATGCTCAGAACAACTTTCTCTATTTTTATTTCTCTCATCTTGTTCATTTTATTCTGTAATTATTATCTGTTTAATTAAAACATTTATTCTTTCTCTCTTGTCTGTTTCTAGCTCTGCCATCTTCTTTTCCTTATTAACTCCCCTTATATTCCCTCTCTTCCCTGAGTGCTTGCCCACAAATACAATTGCTCTCGCATTTTCTTTCAGTGGAAGGCATTTTTCCACCTTCTTCTCCTTAAAATTTATCAAAACAGAATCGTTAACACCACATTTTATGTCTGAAAGAAGATTCCTTCCATCTTGGAGGTTTAACTGAATCTTTTTTCCCTTTAATACTCTTTTATCAACTACTTTTACAGCCTTTTTGTTTATTTCATTTTCATTTATCTCAGCTAATTCAAATTTTCCTTTTTCAGACAAATCCAGCCTGTAGTTTTTTTTGGCAGGAACCAATGAGAGTGTATCAAAAAGAAGAACAGAATTTTTTTCATCTCTGGGTATTTTGTTATTTACCAATATATATTTTAAGAAAATAACTCTTCTCGCTTCTTTTCTGTTTTGGACTATTTTAAGCATGTCCCTTAGTATTATCAGCAAAGGGATACCCGACTGAAGGTCAGAGCTTGGTCTTACTACATACTTTGTCCCTTTCCTGTATATTGGCCAGCTTTTTGGAACCTCTTGCCTTTTAAGATGCATTTTTGTTTTCTCCTTTTTCTTTTTTGCTTTCCTGAACTTCTATTTTTTTATTTGAATTGATTATTGACTCGTTTCTTTTCTTGTCCTCAAGGTTTAATTCTATTATCTGCAAAAGTGACGGATTGAATTTTATATTCGTCTTTGAGCCGTCCTGCTTCTTTACCTGCATACCTTCTATTTCAACTCTTTTCCTCTTCCTGTCAACATCAATTACTTTTCCTGTTTTTTTCTTGAATTTGCCCCTCATAATTTTAACAGTATCTCCTTTTCTCAATGTAACATTTCTTTTCCCATATCTTTTTCTTAATTCTTTTGAAAGATTCGCGCTCATGAATTTCTTTTTTAAGTTTATTGGAGCATTTGCTAAATATTTTCTCTGCTTTCCGGGTCTCTTGCTCGCCTTCCATGATGTTGAAAATTTATTTTTCATTTTTAGTGAACTATGGAAGCAATTTTTGCCACAGATGGCCATCGCTCCATTACCTCCCTTGCTACAGGTCCCTTTATCTGGGTTCCCTGCGGATTTGCTTTATCATCTTTTACTATAGCTACAGCATTGTCTTCAAAAGCAATTCTTTCTCCGTTCAGTCTCCTATAAGGTTTCCTTTGCCTGACTATAACAGCATCAAATACTTTCCCAACCATATCTGGAAGGCCTTTTCTGACGCTGACTTTTACCATATCAGCAACTCTTGCATTGCCCTGCTTGCCTTTTTTACCCTTCCCTCTTTTAACTGAGACAAGTCTTACCAGTTTTGCTCCGCTGTTATCTGCAGCAACAAGAATTGATCCAAGGTTTAATCCTGGTGTTATCTTTGCTGAAACCGCTTTCATTTTATTTCCTCTCTACCCTTAATTTTTCCTGTTACAACGAAATGAATTATCTTGCTTAAGGGTCTGCACTCTTGAATTTTTATCAAATCCCCAATATTTATGTCATTTTCCATGCACATAGGGAGTCTTGCGTGCAGTTTTGTCTTGGATTTTGAATATCTTTCATACTTTTTTACACGAACCATTCTTTCAAATTCAATAGTTACTCTGTTAGGAAATTTCTTTATAACTTTTCCCTCGAAAATCCTTCCTCTTGTCTTTAAATTTCCGTGGACAGGACAGTCCCTATCATTTCTCCCTGCTCCTGCTACTTTTGTTTCCTTTTCTTTTCCTGTATTTTTTTCTTTTTTCTTCATTTTTAGTTTTTTATTTAATCTTCTATGAATTCTTCGTCAAATCCAAGCTTGACCAATATTTCTTTTATCTTTTTTCTGTGATCTCCTTGTAATTCTACAGTATTTTCCTTGTAAGTCCCTCCGCATGCAAGAGCATTTTTCAGGGATCTCGCTATCTTTTTCATGTCTATCCCACTTTCGAAACCTGTAACAAGGGTTACTATCTTTCCATATCTCTTCTTATCTATTGTTACCCTTATCCTTTGTGAGCCTTTTACAATTTGTTCGCACACACATGCCTGTTTAGGCAAACCGCATTTTGGACATATTTCCATATTTATTTGTTTATTGTAATCATCCTAGCAATTAGCCTTTTAATTTCTCTGACTTTTGAATTACCTGTTTTGGAAGCGCTGACTCTAGATTTTACAAGTTCCATCCTTAGTTCTTTCATTTTTTCTTCCCGTTCCATTTTGCTCATTTTTCTTATATCTTTAGCTTTTAATTTTACCATTTTTACTTGCTACTCCTTTTCTTTGCAGTTTTTTTAATTTCCATTTCCGGTTTTTGCTCCATATTTTCTTTTATTCTCTTCAAAAATTCTTCATTAATCACTATTTTGTCTGTAAGAACTGCATCTGGAGATAAAATGCTTACCTTAACACCAACGGTTCCTGGCTTCGTTTGCGCAACTGCCTGTGCCCTGTCAACAACTTTGGCGCTGTCTCCTGTTTTTTTAAGATATCCCTGTGCAAATCTCCATGTTTTTGCTCTTGCACCCGGAAGTTTCCCGCTCAGTCTTATTTCAGTTCCAAGTGCTCCTGCTCCGATTATCCTCTGTAATGCTCTGTAGGCAATTACCTTGAATTTTAAAGGACCGAATCTCTCAATGCTTAATGCTATGTCGTCAGCCATGAATTGTGCATCAAACTCTGGCCTTGTTATCTCGTCAATTTCTATGTTTGGGTTTTCCAAACCAAATCCTCCTTTTAGTATCCTTGTAAGCTCCTTGATTTTTTCCCCGCCTTTTCCAATAATCATTCCGGGCCTGTTTGTTGAGATTATTATTTTCTCTCCTACAGGAGTGTATTCTATTTTAACTCTGCTAACTTTTCCCTTTCCTAGTGATTCTCTGATATACTCCCTAATAGCAAATTCGTCTTTCTTGAACTTTACAGTATTTCTTTCTTCCATTATTTAATCTCCTTTTTCGACTTGTTTTCTGCGACTATTCTAATGTGTGTTCTTTTTTTTCTAACTCCACCACGACCGAAAGGCCTTGCCCCAATATTTGCAAATGCTTCTGTTACTATTGGATCTTCAAGCCCGTTGTAAATAGAGTTTGAAGAGAGGCTCTTTAACAGGATTATAAATTCCTTTGAAGCTTTTTGAGGGAATCTTCCTGACATCATATCCCCTTTTCTGTGTGGAATTTCTCCTGTCATTGGAATAGGCTTTCTCAGTTTTGCTACTTGCTCCAATTCTTCAATTGCTTTTTGAATTCTTTTTCCTTTTATGAATTTACAAATAGCTGCAGCATGTTTTGTTGAGATAGGAATGTTTGAAGCATTAACGACAGCATTTTTTCTCTTAGGTCTTTCTTTTTTCTGAACAGGAACAACAGGAGTTTCCTCCGCTTTCTTTTTCTCTGGCTCTTTATTTTCTATTTTTACTTCTGGCATTTTCTGCATTACTTCTTTCTTATTTTTTCCCGGTTTATTCATTGCCATTTGATTTTTTTGCTCTGGATTATAGTTTTTTTCTGTCATTTTTTATTTACTTCTTAGCCTTGAATTTACTTCCTTTAGTTGCCCCGATACCTGCCTTACTATGCTTGACTCTTCCTCTTGTGATTGAAAATTCTCCTAATCTGTGTCCAAGCATCTCTCCTGTTATAATCACAGGAAAGAATGTTTTGCCATCGTGAACGCCTATTTTCATCCCGACCATCTCAGGGACTATGATAAGGCTTCTTTGATGAGTTTTCACAGGCTTATTCTTGCTTATTTTGTTTTTTGTTCTGTTAATGAAATCTTCTATCTGCTGGAATCCTCTAAGCACACTTCTTCTTGCTCCTGATTTTAGGTTTTTGGAAAATTCTCTTACATCAAGCTTTTTCAGCTCTTCCAGAGTTTTACCCCTATATGTAAACTCCTTTCTTTTTATTTCGGTTTTTTCTTCTTTAATCATTTTATGTGTCCTGTTCTTTTTGCACTTACTAGTCCAACCCTTTTTCCAGGAGGGGCGTTTCTCTTTGGAACTTTTTGCTTTATTCTCTTACCTCTACCAGAACCGAAAGGATGATCAATTACATTCATTTTTACAGCAGACGTTCTTGGCCATAGTTTGCCCGTAGCTTTTTTCATATGATACATTTTTCCCGCTTTGATTATTGGTTTATCAAGCCTCCCATCACCTGCAATAATTCCGATAGTTGCTCTTGATTTTTTGTTGAACTTTCTTTCTTTTTTTGATGGAAGCAAGACATAAACATCATCACCAATGACTTTGCTGACTTCTCCATAACTTCCTGCACTTTTTATGAAAACCCCCCCATCCATAGGAACTGACTCAACATTGTATACTGGTGTTTTTACAGGAATATTCCCCAATTCCATAATATTTCCCTCTTTCACTTCATTGCCCTGAAAAATTATCTTTTGTCCTTCAGTCATTCCCTTGAATGCAGGCATGTAAAAAGTTCCATCACTGTACTTGACTTTTGCCAAAGGAGCGGTGTGGGCTGAAGAATTGAATAAAGTGATTATTGTTCCTTCACCTGAAAGTTTTGCCGGATACTTAACTTCGAATCTGAAAGCCCTTCTTCTGACTCTATATCTAGGTCCGCCTTTTCCTCTTGCCTGAACAATTATTCTTTTAGCCATTATATCATCCCGATTTTCGTTGCCACATCGATGGCAGGAAAATCTTTCTTTAGTTTAACATAGAAATTTTTGTAATTCCCCTTTACCACAACTCTCACTTTATCAACTTTAACTCCAAACAAAGATTCTATTTCTTTTTTCATCTCTGTCTTATTGGTTTTTTTATCTGTCCTAAAAACAAGGGTGTTTTGAGACTCAATAAGCATGACCGCTTTTTCAGTTACAAGAGGTTTTAATTTAATACTCATTTGAATTTCTCCTGAAGATCTTTAATTGCCTGTTCCGTATAAATCGCAACTCTTCCTGGCCCACCCTCTGCCAAATCTGAAACTCCGAGATTTTCAGCGTTTTTTACAGATAATGAATTTGTTTTCATTTTTTCATTTTTTCCAACTACAATCAAAATACTTGCTCTATTTTTGTACTTCCTGCCTCTACCTTTCCCTCTTCCGCTTCTTACTTCCTTCTTTCCTGAAAAAATTTCAAATACATTCTCTCCCAGTATCTTTTTTATGCTTTCAATAAGCTCTTTTGCTTTAAGATTGATTATTTTTGATTCAACAACAATTGGGAGTTCTCTAAGGTCTTTTTCGTTTATTCTTTTATATCTTGAGGAAATCTGTTTTTTATTTGCTGTAGCACTCAACGAGGAAAAGATTGCCATTTTTTCTTCTTTTTTGTTAATCTTTAATGGATTTATCATTGCTGCAACTTTTGGTGGGTGTGCTCTTCTACCACCCCTCATAGCTGAAACCTCTGCCCCAACCCAGTTGAATTGGCTACCCTTTCTTGACATTATTTTCCTTGGAACACGAGATATCCCTCTTCCGTAACCGCTTCTCCATACATGTCTTCTGTGGACAATTTTTCCAGATGCTGCATGCTGTTTTCCTGCAACAAGGCTTGGAGAGTAAGGCTGCCATTTTTTCTTCGCTTCCAAAACCTTTGCGATTATATCTTCTCTTACAGGATAAGAAAAAAATTCAGGAAGCTCCATATCTTTCAATTTTTTCCCAGAGATGTCCAAAATTTGGGTTTTCATTTTTCGTGTTCTTTTAAAAACTTGTTTAATTCAAAGTATCTCTCTGATGCATGAAACGGAGGATGTTCGTTTCCATAAACAATTCCAGAATAATCTTCGTGTTCTTCTCCAGTTCCTTTATTTATACTATAAATTGATTCAGCTATTCCTCCATCTTCTTTTCTTTTTGCAGTACCGAATCTGACCAGTCTTTTTTCTCCAGAATATGTTTCTGTAATAGTTGTTTCTGTAACAATCTCATTTTTTCCATTCTTACTAAAGAGATCTCCTACTTTCAACTCCAGCTTACTTGAACCAGTTCTTTCGCCTTCATTTTTTTTGACTGCTGTTTCTATTGCTGTCATCTTAATTCTATTAACTCATAGGCTTTCTTTGCCTGTTTTATAGTCTCCCTGAGAGGTGATGTGATGAGAACCTGTCTTTTTGCCGGCCCTTGTACAGACCCTCTTACAAGTACATAGCTTGTATCAACGTTTCCATAATTTTTTATATTTTTTAATTTCTCTCCAGATGTTCCAATGTCAACTATATTACTATTATAAATGACTCTTGTGAACATTCCAAGTTGTCCGGCCATTGGAACCATATAAGTAACTCTTGCAGGATGCCACGGACCAAGACTTCCAGGCTTTCTTCTCCCTTTTTCTGCCTTATGCGACCTTAAACCTATTCCAAATCTTTTAACAGGACCAGAAAATCCTTTTCCCTTCGTCAAACCCCTGATATCTACTAACTGTTTCTTTTCAAAAACATCAGATACCTTTATTTCCTTTCCAAGATTTCCCTTGACAAAATTAATTTTTTCTTCAAGGTTCCCTACAAGACCAATCTCGCTCAAATCAGGAGTCTTTTTTATTCCAGTTTTCTTAACCTGAGAATAAACTATTATAGTTAAATCATCATAATCCTTTACATCTTCCATTCCAATGGCTTTTTTCTTAGAGAATTTAATTTTACTTTTTAGTTCCTTATCAGGATTTTCAGCCATAATTTCTGTTTTTAACTGATTATTCTTGTAGAATCTAATAGAGAATATTTTCATAGGGGGGCACTCAAGAATCGTCACAGGGACAATAATGTTTTTTCCTTTTGTCATAGAATTAGGGGTATCATCTCTCACATATGCTGAAGCCATGCCAGCTTTGTAGCATATGAACCCCTTCATCTTTTTTCCAGAATTTATAGAACTCCAGTTAACTCTAGGCAAGAACTTACTGGCTCTTTTTCTCGGCCAGAACTGCAGACTTCCTTTTCTTGGTCTTCTTATTGTCGACATTTCTTATCATTTTAGCGGAGAACATTTTATTCTACCCTGGATAGAATATCTAAAAATTAAAGGTTTTTAAAGGTTTTTGAAAGAACTCAAGCTTCAAAGTCTTTCTCTGTTTTCATCTCTTTTCCATCAACATTAGTAATTCTTACTATCTTCCCTTTTCTCTTTGCCATCTCCCTTATTTTTGCATAGTCTGTCTCACCTTTTGGGGTAATTATATCCTTAATAATAAAAGTATGTTCTACAGATGCTTTTTTGCATTCAGGCAAATCCCAGAGAAAATCTTCCTTTACTGCATTGAAATACTTTTCATCAAGTTCCATTTGGCAGAATTTATCATCAATTTTTCCCTCACTCTTTCCCGGTTTTGGGAGTTTGTTTTTTATTCTTAATTTTATTCCATTGCCATCCCCATTCAAAAGAAAAGAATAAACATTGGAAGCAATTTCTTTTATTTTTTTACTTGGAAAATTGCTAACTTCATAAATCCATTTACTCTCTTTTTTCTTACCCGAAAGCTCTGGAAGTTGTTCTTTACTCCACACGTTTCCGCTAAAAGAAACTTCTCCTAAACCTGCCACAAACAAGACAAAGTCGTTTGCATATTCAAAACTGCTTTTAACTTTGATATTTTTAGTCTTCCATAAATTAAGAAGAGCCCTCCTTCCATATATCCCTTTTCCAAATCTTACAAATTGTTTATGAACAGACTCATCCTCTTTTCCCAAGAATATTTTTTTTATAAAGTTCATAGAAATTTTTATTCACAAACCTTTATAAATTTTGACTACTATTCATTAATTAATGGTTAAAATAGATGAAACTGTCTTTGATAAGATACTGACTACTGCAATTTTAGTAGTCCTTCTTGTATTTTCTTTTTTTCTTTTAAAACCGATTCTGCTTTCAATAGTCTCAGGATTGTTGCTTGCATTTATTTTTGCCCCTGTTTACGACTGGCTTAACAAAAGAATAAAATCAAAAAATCTTACAGCATCTTTAATGTTAGCTTTTCTTTTAATTATAATCTTCCTCTCAATATGGTTTTTGACTCCTATATTAATAAATCAATCTTTTAAGATATTTCAGGCAATCTTACAGATAGATTTCGTGTCTTTATTAAAAAAAATTTTTCCAAGTTTCTTTGTATCAGAACAATTTTCAACTCAGATTAGTTCTGTAGTTTCTTCTTTCCTAATAAATACAGGAAATTCAATAACAAATTCATTGACAAGTATTCTTCTGAATCTTCCAACCATATCCCTGCATATTCTGGTTGTGTTATTCACATTCTTTTTTGTCCTTAGAGACAAAGAAGAAGTTTTAGAATATGTGAAAAGTCTTCTCCCATTCCCAAAAGAAATTGAAAAAAAACTCTTTGAATACTCTTCTGAAATAACAAAATCAGTTATGTATAGCCATATTATAATAGGAGTACTTCATGGAATTGTAGTTGGTATTGGGTTCTTTATATTTGGAGTTCCTAATGCTTTATTCTTAACCTTCTTAACAGCTATTGCAGGCGTTATTCCTGTAATTGGAACCCCCCTAATATGGATTCCAGTAGCGATTTACATGTTTATAGCGGGAAACAATGTAGCTGCATGGGGGGTTATAGCTTTTGGTATTATTGCTTCAATTATTGATCATATTTTAAGACCTTTAGTAGTTGCTAAAATGACAAAATTACACTCCGCCGTAATTTTTATATCTATGATAGGTGGTTTGTTCTTCTTTGGAATTTTAGGACTTATCCTCGGGCCATTGATTGTTGCTTACCTTCTGATAATTCTTGAGCTTTACAAGAAAAAACCTCTTCCTGGCTTGATAATACAAGAATCTTCTAAGAAGTAACCCAAATAAATATAAAAACAGATTTTTCTATCTATATTGGTAAAAAAGGTTTTTCAAAGAGATGATACTAAAAGCAAAAATTCAGGGTTGGTCTGCAGGATTGCCTGTTGCCATGCTAAGCAATGAAACTGCAGTTAAGCTTGGTTTGCAGGCTAAAGAAATGATTTTGATTAAGACTATTTCTCAGAATCCTAAGGAAGTAACTGCAATTTTGGATATAATTGAGAATGGATTAAGAAAAAACGAAATTCTTCTTTCATCCGAAGTTGTCTTGAAATTAAATCTGAAAAAATTGCAGAAAGTTGATGTCAATATAGCCTCTGTCCCTAAAAGTGTGGAGATGATTAAGAAAAAACTTGGAAATAAAGAATTATCAAAAAAGGAAATAGAGCAAATAATATCAGATATTGTGAATGACCGCCTATCTGAGGCTGAAATTGCTCTATTTGTTGCCGCAATGTATAAGGTAGGAACCAGCGAAAAAGAAACAGTCTACATGATAAAAGCGATGATAAAAACCGGAAATAGACTTTCTCTGAAAAATAAATTTATAGTTGATAAACACTCTATAGGGGGTGTTGCAGGCAATAGGACCACACCAATAGTTGTTCCTATATGTGCAGCAGCAGGCCTTACTTTTCCCAAGACTTCATCAAGAGCAATAACGAGCGCAGCAGGTACAGCAGATGTCATAGAAACAATTGCTGATGTTGATTTTACAATAAGCGAACTGAAAAAAATAATAAAGAAAACAAACGCTTTCATGATTTTCGGTGGAGGGATGGGAATCGCACCTGCAGATTCTAAAATAATAAAAATTGAAAAAGAACTTAGCATAGATCCAAAATCCCAGCTTCTTGCATCTATAATGTCAAAAAAGTTTGCTGTCGGAAGTAAGTATATTTTAATAGACATACCCTATGGAAAATCTGCAAAAATTCAAACAAAGAAAAAGGCTGAAACTTTGAAAAAAAAATTTGATACACTTGGAAAACTTTTCAAAAAAAGACTAAAATGCGTCATGACTGATGGAAGTCAGCCAATAGGAAACGGCATCGGACCAGCGCTTGAATTGATGGATATAGTAAAAATTTTAGATCCGAAAAAAGAAGGTCCAAAGGATTTGGAGAAAAAAGCTCTTTTCTTGGCAGGGAATCTTCTTGAAATGACAGGAAAGGCAAAAGAAGGTCGCGGAATAGAGTTGGCTGAAAAGATTTTGTACTCAGGACAGGCATTTAAGAAATTTAAGCAGATTATTCAAGCGCAGCACGGGAATCTTAAAAGGATAAAATATGCCAAGTTAAAAAAAGATTTATTTGCTGAAAAAAAAGGAAAGATAACCGAGGTAGACAACAGGAACATTAATAATCTTGCCAGAGCTGCAGGTTCTCCTGTTGACAAATCGGCAGGCGTTTATCTTTATCATCATGTGGGAGACTTAGTGAAAAAGAATGAAAAAATTATAACCATCTATGCTGAAACAAAACCAAGAATTAATGAAGCAATGAAATTCTTTAAGGAAAATATGCCAATACTAATAAGATAACAATTATATTTTTAAACTTAAACCTATTCTACTTTATATGAGAGAAGTGGAATATAAAAGAAAAATAATAGATTATGTTAAGAAAAACCTGAAAAAAGGGTATACTTTGGAATCCCTTAAATGGGCACTTGTAAAGCAAGGATATTCAAGAACACTTGTTGATATTGCAATTAAAGAAGCTAATCTGGAGCTTTCAAGAGAAGCACCTGTTCTTAAGGAAAAGCCAATGATAACACATGAACTTATAGGAGAAAATGACGAGCTAATAGGAACAAGTAAGCCGTGGTGGAAAAGACTTTTCGACTTGGACTAAATTTCTCAACAGAAACTTTTTTAACTGACCTTTCTTCTGAATTTGGAAGCCTCCGTCGCATAATGGTATTGCATCGGTCTTGAGAACCGAGCCCGTAAGGGCCTCCAGGTTCGATTCCTGGCGGGGGCGTAAATATTATCGTAAGATAATATCACAGGATGTCGGAAAAATTGGTTTAAA
>OBEQ010948280.1_pt1 | contig 143019 bp, 147 predicted proteins | sample 1670901 | NCBI WGS metagenome assembly OBEQ01 (sample SAMEA104232315, study PRJEB22302) | groundwater metagenome | biome: forest; feature: aquifer; material: groundwater | place: USA | collected 2011-08-07 | depth 5.4 m
CCGATTTTGGCGGCTGCTGCCGGCGCCTCGATTATTGAAAAACATTTGATTTTAAGCAAGAGTTCCGGTGGCCCGGACGCACAATTTTCTCTGGAACCGGCTGAAATGAAGGCAATGGTTGATCAAATCCGCCAGGACGAAAAGATGCTCGGGCAAGTCCACTTCGGACCCAATAACGCTTCGGAGGAAGATAATCGTCGTTATCGCAGGTCAGTTTTTGTAGCAAAAAATATTAAAAAGGGCGATAAGTTTACCCGGGAAAATATCCGAGTTATCAGACCAGCTGACGGTTTACCACCCCGAGATTTTGAGCAGGTTTTGGGTAAAACTGCCGCGACCGATATTGAGCTCGGCACGCCTCTTTCTTGGGACTTAATCCAAAAATAAGTTAATTCTTGTAATTTCTTTTCACGCGAGGTAAATAGATAGTGATGTTGCATTTCTTATTGGTAAAAAAAATTTGGATCAGGCTTTGCCTGGATAAATTTATCAATTAAGGAAAGAAAATACTAAAGGAAAACCTTGGTTGTCCTTTAGAGTTAAGAAAGGAGGTGAAAAATGTCTAAAAACGTTTATGCTGCGGGTGTGGTTGCTGGTGTTGTTGCTTTAATTGTGAGTGGACTTTTTGGGACAAATGGGGCCTGGGGTCTTCTTCTAAACATGACCGACAACCCAGCGGGTAGATGGCTTATTGGCATCACAGCTAGTGTTATCCTGGTCACTCTTTATGAGTATTTAGACCTATCAAAGAGTTTGCCTGGAGACAGTAAAGTCAGAGGTGCGTTATACGGGATTTTGATTTGGGTTGCATCTCTTATCGTAGGTCTTGTGATCCCGACGGTTGGTAGCTATGCTTATGCTGCTCCCCAATTGTCTACTCTTACACTAACGGCGGCAACTCACCTGATTTGGGGGTTTACTTTTGGAGCCGTACTCGAAGAGAGGTAAGTGAAGCAAGAAAAATAATTTCAAAGGAAGCTTCACGCTTACGGTTTCGAACATTGTTCTGCGATCCTAAGTTTCTTATCTTTATTTTGGGATTTGCCCGCCCTATAACTCTTCGCGTTTATCGTCACAATACATTTCAAATACACCTTCCTATATAATATTGAAGGTACTCCTTCAATGCGATTGCAAGCAATCTAAAAGAAAGAAACACTATTATGGATGAATTAAAAGAAAAAACAAAGGAACTTTTAGAAAAACTAAAAGTAACCTCGGAAAAAATCAATGTTGAACAGCAGAGAAAAACTTTGCGTGAGTTACAAGCCGAAAGCGAAAAGTCAGATTTTTGGCAAGATCAAACTCACGCCCAGACAGTCATGAGAAAGATTGCATCTATAACTGAGGATCTTGATAAAATAGCCGAGCTTGAGATTACTCTTCGAGACTCGCTTACCTTAGTAGGCATGCTTTCTGCGGAAAGTTCCAAAGATGAAATTCAAACTGTTGCTCATGAAATAAAAATTGCTGAGAGGGATTTGGATAAGTTAGAAATTAAAACCTTTTTATCAGGGCCCCACGATGCTTCCGATGCAATTGTTTCGATTCACGCTGGCCAAGGTGGTACAGAGGCAATGGATTGGGCGTCTATGCTTTATCGAATGTATGAAAGGTACACAGCGACCCGTGATTGGAAATTTGAAATCCTTGATGAAGAAGATGGGGAAGAGGCAGGAGTCAAATCAATTACGTTTTCAATATCGGGGCAATTTGCTTACGGGTATCTCAAAAACGAATCAGGTACACACAGGCTGGTTCGACAATCACCTTTTAATGCCGACGCTCTTAGACAAACATCTTTTGCCCTGGTCGAAGTGTTACCTGTAGTTGAAGATGATATTTCTATAGAAATTAAACCAGAAGATATTGAATTTGATGCTTACCGGTCTGGAGGACATGGCGGACAAAATGTAAATAAAGTCTCAACGGCCGTGCGTATTAAACATAAGCCAACAGGTATTGTGGTAACAGCCCAAACCGAAAGATATCAGATTCAAAACAGAGAAAATGCCCTCAAAATTTTAAGGTCAAAACTTTATATTTTGGAAGAGGAAAAAAGATTGGCTGAGAAAAAAGAGTTAAAAGGCGAACACAAAATAGCCAGTTGGGGCAACCAAATTCGCTCCTACGTCCTTCACCCTTACAAGCTGGTTAAAGATACCAGGACTGGCTATGAGTCATCCGATGCCCAAGGTGTATTAAACGGCAACTTAGACGGATTTATAGAGTCGGAGTTGCGAGTTTTGGCCGTAATTTAGTATGCTCTAATTTCGAAGAAATTACTGAGGGTTTTACCAGGAATGTATTTTCTGTTAGAATGAGTTTCTGAAGAGAGTTAACAAAGACTCTCCAAGTGCCTATGACTGAACCTGCCACATCACCAAATCACGAAATTCCTTCAATGAGTCCTTCTTTCGATGGTAGCCGTTCTTCACGTTTCAAACCCAGTCTGATTATTTTGGCCTTAATTCTTGTTGGTGTAGCGGCTGGCTTTGGAGTTTCTTACATTGCCCGCGGTAAAACACTTGGCTTATCAAGTAACCCTACAAAAAAAGTTGCCGAAGCGGAGGCCGATGTTTTTAGGGATGAGGCCACCGGAACAATTGCTAAAAAGACTGCCAAAGATCCCAATAAATTTGCCACAGGTACCCACAAGCTCGTGAGAGATGGAGGAGTAAACCAGACAGTTTACCTCATATCTTCAATTTATAATTTAGACGATTACGATGGCAAAAAGGTTAAAGTATTTGGCGAAACATTGTCATCCGAAAATGTTGGGTGGCTTCTTAATGTTGGAAAAATAGAAGAAGTTAAATGATAGTAAAATTTGAAAACGTTACCAAACAATATCCCGATGGGTCACACGCTTTGGAAGGAATCGAATTTGAAATTCCACCAAGCGATTTTGTTTTTCTAGTAGGGCCTTCGGGGGCCGGTAAAACTACTCTTTTGAGACTGCTTACTCGGGAACTAACGCCCACGGGTGGCAAAATAAAGGTTGATTCGATCGATATCACCACCCTACCAAAATCAAAATTGCCTCAATTGCGCAGGCAAATTGGGACAGTTTTTCAGGATTTTAAATTACTTCTTGACCGAACAGTTGCCGAAAATGTTGGCATAACTTTGGAAGTATTAGGTAAAAAAGATAAAGATATTGAGCATTTGGTAAACTCTGTTTTAAAAGAAGTTGGCATTTTGGAAAAAGCGAATTTCTTCCCGGCCCAGTTGTCTGGTGGAGAAGTGCAACGAACCGCAATTGCCAGGGCAATAGTTTCTAATCCCAAAATTCTTTTAGCTGATGAACCAACTGGGGATTTGGATCCGGAAAATGCCCAAGCAATTGTTGAACTTTTGGAAAAAATTAACAAAGATTTAGGGACAATAATTGTCATGGCCACACACAATGAAAAAATTGTTGATAAAGCTAAAAAAAGAGTGATTCACTTAGATAAAGGGAAAGTTATCAGAGACGAAAAGGAAGGAAAATATGCTAAGGATTAAAACAACGGTTAGACAACTAAGAAGAAGCCCTTATCAGGCAATGGCTGTTTTGATGGTCATGACTTTTACAATGCTCGTTTTGTCGGCATTTGTCGTTTTGACAATTGGTTTGAGTATTATTTTAAAAAACATCGAAGGACGGCCCCAGCTTTTGGCGTACTTTGATGAAAAAATAACACCTACCTCAGAGCAAGTAGCGAGTGTTGAGCAAGCATTGAAAGAGACAGGACACTTAGCCTCCACAACATATGTTTCCAAAGAAGAAGCTTTTGCAATTTACAAAAGACTCAATGAAGATAAACCACAATTATTAGAACAAGTTAGTCCATCGACCTTGCCGGCATCAATTGATATCTCCGCAACTGATCCTGGGTATCTTAACCAGTTGGCTGATGTTGCTTCCAAGCAACCTGGTATCAAACAAGTAACTTTTCAAAAGGATGTAGTCGAGCGGTTGATTACCTGGACCAATGCAATTCGCAAAAGTGGGCTCGTAATCGTAGGAGTACTAACCTTAACTTCGATATTGATCGTGGTGATGGTGACTGGAATGAGAATTGCAATCAGGCGAGAAGAGGTATCCATCATGCAACTAGTTGGTGGTTCGCGCTGGTTTATTCGTTGGCCATTTATTTTGGAAGGTATACTTTACGGAGCAATTTCATCAACGGTCGCAGTCTTTATTACATCGGGAATACTTTTGTGGTACTCGCCTCAATTATCAAACTTTTTTGGGGATGTGCAAATATTCCCAATTCCTTTGCCGTTTTTATTAGCAATGTGGGGTGGCGTTATGTTATTTGGAATTTTAATTGGAATAATTGGCGCTTCAATCGCTCTCTGGCGATATTTAAAAACTTAATTTTTAGCCCTAAATTTTTATGCAAAGGCTTGGGGTTTACCTCTTTCATCTGCTTTTAATAGCCAGTCTTTTTGCCTCATTTCCAGCGAGTGTTGCCGGTCAATCTTCTGATGAGATTCAGAAAAAGATTATCGAGTACGAATCAAAAATTAAAGACCTACAGACTCAACAAAAAACTCTTTCTACCCAAATCCAAGGATATAACGATCAAATAAACTTGTCCCAACTGCGCATTGATCAGGCCAATAAAAACCTCGAAGAATTGGCAAAAGAAATTGCCGTCCTTTCCGGTCGAATCGATTCCATTAGGGGATCGCTAGACGATTTAGAGGTCCAGCTTTCTCAGCGAATTGTTGATACGTATGTCAAAGGTCGGTTTGGGGTTTTTGATCTGCTGTTATCGTCCAACGGGTTTTCGGGCTTTTTAAATGAGTACACCTATCTTAAATCGTTGCAGGAAAACGATAAAAAAGTTTTGGCCCAGTTGCAACTCACTCGGGCAAGTTATACCAATCAAAAAGATGCGCTCAAACAGAAAAAAGATGAGGAAGAACAAACTAAGGTCAAACTTGAAAGCTATAAGGTAACTTTAGGTAAGCAAAAGGCTGAAAAACAAGCTCTTTTGTCGGTTACGCGCAATGATGAGGCCAGGTATCAATCACTTTTGGCCCAAGCCAAAGCCGAGCAGGCGATTACGTCTGGTTTGGGGACGGTCACATTTCTACGCAATGTGAATGAAGGGGATGCTATTGGTTCTATCATTTACGGATCCTCCGGCTGCTCCACTGGCACTCATCTCCACTTTAGTACATACAAAGGCACGTCGGTTGATGATCCGAACAATTATCTCTCTTCTAAATCATTTACTTATTCCTACAATTCCGACCAGTATGATTATTTTGGCACGATCAATCCTCATGGCAATATGAGATGGCCGATTGACGATCCCGTTACTATAAACCAAGGATACGGTTCGCATGTTTTTGCCCAGCAATTTTATTCGACCCATTTTCATGATGGAATCGATATGTCGAGTGACAGTCTAACAGTCAAAGTAGTCAAGGCGGGCAAGCTCTATGGAGGTAGTTATCAGTGTACCAACGGGACTCTTTCTTATGCCAAAGTAGAGCACGACGATGGGATGGTGACATGGTATCTCCACATGTATCCCAGATAAGAATTGCGAATTGCAAATTGATAATTATTAAAGCCAAATTTGGATCCGGCTTTGCCGGGGCAAATTTCACAGCTAAGGGAAAGGTAATACTAAAGGAAAACCGTAGGTTGTCCTTTAGAGTCTAAATTGGTGTAGAATTAATTTAAGGTCATGAAGAAGGCGCTGTTCTTTTTGGGCAGCATTTTAATATTTCTATCCTTAATTCCTCGATCTGTTTTTGCGGCTCAAAATCTTTTTATTAACGAGTTTCTACCCCATCCTTCCTCAGGTAATGATTGGATTGAAATCTATAATCCCAATGACGCTGAAGTTAGTATTTCCGGCTACAAATTAAACGACTCAACATCACAAATAAAAGAAATTACGGAATCAACGATTGGGCCAAAATGCTTTTTGGTTCTCGAAGTTTCAAATAGGCTCAACAACTCGGGAGATTCGATTTATTTATACGACAAAAATGGTACTCAACAAGACCAGCAAAGTTATTCGACTGACCCAGGTGTCGACACTTCCTGGAGTCGGCATCCTGATGGTGGCAGTTGGCAAGTTTCTTCGGCCCTTACCAAAGGAGGATCTAACAATTCTCTAAACAATTGTAATCAGCAAAGCGCGTCTATTACGTCTCAACCTGTGAGTATTGAACTTAACGAATTTATGCCCAATCCGAGTGATGGCAATGAGTGGGTCGAGCTTCGAAATAAAAACAACTATGCATCTGATATAAGTGGTTATCAGGTAGATGATATTGATGGAGGTTCATCGCCTTTTACTCTACTGGCCGGATCAATTATCCCTGCCAGTGGTTATTGGGTTTTGGATTTATCTTCGGCTAAATTTAATAACGATACCGATTCTATTAGGCTTTTGAATTCTTCAGGCAATGTTCTAGAATCATTTGATTATTCGTCCTCGTCTCCAGGAGTGTCCTATGCTAAAGATAGCAGCGGAAGCTGGAAGCAGACTACAACTCCTACCAAAGCTGATCAGAATCAAATTACTAGTCCGGCAGCAGTCGATACTAGCTCCAAAACAACCTCATCCAATGAGCCAAGTACTCCTAAAGCTGCATCTTATCCAACACCCAAGCAAACTCCCGTGGTAAGCCAAGTTTTGGGGTCTAGGTTAGTTGAGGCCACCCCTAGCACCGATGAGGGAAGTGTCCGAAATTTCACTTATTCTTTGGACAAAGTAGAAGCAACCAAAGATGCTGCGAAAACAGAATCACCTAATTCACCCTATCCTATTGGGCTAATTGTTATTTTTTGGGGAGTGGTTGTACTGTTGGTAGTTTCTATTATTTTGAGTCGTCGTGGCTTTTTTGATAAAATTAAGCTTCGCTGATGCAAAAAATAATTATTAAGTGGTTGCCGGTTTTTATTTGGATGGGAATAATTTTCAGCTTCTCCTCTATTCCCAGTACAAAAGTAAGCGGAGTATCCTTTTTGGACTTTTTGATCAAAAAAGGTGCCCATCTTACTGAATATGGGATTTTGTATATACTACTTCTTCGGGCAACGTCAAAAAATTGGCTAGCGTCTGCGATCATTTTAGTTGCATTTGCGTCAAGTGATGAGTTTCATCAATCGTTTACGCTAGGACGCGAGCCAACGATTAAAGATGTCGGCTTTGATTCGATTGGAGCTTTTTTTGGAGGATATTTAACATGGAAATTATTACCAAAACTGGGCAAGATACTTCCCGCTTGGGCGAGAGTTTAGGGTCTCAGATTAAAGACTGTCGACTCATTGCTCTTTGGGGGGATTTAGGTTCTGGCAAAACAACTTTTGTCCAGGGACTTGCCAAATCAATAGGTATTAAAAAAAGAATCACCTCGCCCACTTTTTTAATTGCTAAACCGTATGTTTTATCCACAGATAAATATTTTTGGCATGTCGATCTTTATCGGATTGCCAAGGCAAACTTAGCCGATCTGGGATTAAAAGAAATCATGGACGACCCCAATAATTTAATGGTTATCGAATGGCCAGAGATTATTGAAGATGAACTGCCCCAAAAAAGAATCGATATTTATTTTGAAAAATTAAAAGATGATGATAGAAAAATCAAAATTAACAAACGATATTGACCAGATTGTTCGAGTTTTCCAAAACGGCGGAATCGTGATTTTCCCTACCGACACTGTTTGGGGAGTTGGGTGTATTGCCTCAAATCAAAAAGCAATAAAAAGACTTTATAGCGTCAAAAAAAGAGAATCTGGCAAACCAACCTCACTACTTGTTGGCCAAAAAGAATGGGTTGATGATTTAGTAGATGGGATTTTGCCCGAGGCAAGGGAATTGACTCATAAATATTGGCCCGGAGGATTGACCTTAATTTTTAAGGCCAAAAATGGTGTTCCTGCTTCTATAATGGGTAAAAATGGGACGGTAGGGATACGGATGCCCAATCATCCTAAATTACTTGAAATTATTAATAAACTAAGTGGCCCGATTCTCGGACCATCAGCCAATTTTGCCGGAGAAGCCCCGCCCAATTCAGTATCTGATTTAGATCCGGAACTAGTTAAAAAAGTCGATCTAGTTTTGCAAGGCGATGTGGGGAAGGGTTTGGGGTCAACAATTGTTGATGTAACTAATAAGCCCTTTAAAATACTAAGAGAAGGAGTTGTCAAAATTGAAATTAATAATTGATTCATCGCAGGGATTAAAGTGCCGGGTTGAGTTGGAAGACGGCGACAAACAAATTTGGTCCGAAGAGGATAGGAGTCATTTTGGTTCTCAGGTGATGTTGTCTTTGATTCAAAATGGTCTTGAAAAAAATAATCTGTCTTTTTCTGATTTAAAAGAAATTGAAGTTAAAACCTCCGGCCCATCCTTTACCGGAGTGAGGGTAGGGGTAGCAATTGCCAACGCTTTAGCCTGGTCTTTAAAAATACCCGTGAATGGATTGCCAGTGGGTAAGTTAGCCAAAGCAAATTTAGATCAAATATTAATTAAAAAATAGTTTTGCTATGACGTACTTGGCAAAGCAAATATTCTTAAAATTTTTAAATAAAGATAGTTTTGCTATACTTGGGATATGCGCCATCTGAAGAGGCATTTTATTCCACACGAAAGTAATAATTATCGGGCCCTTCTTATTCACCCCTATGCTTTGGCGTTTTACGTTTTTGGGCTTATTGCTCTTCAGTTTTCATTTTTAACTGTTTCCCATGTCCAGCCTCAGGTTTTGGGAATTTCTTCTCAGATATCGCCATTTGATGTTATTAACTTAACCAATCAAAGACGAGCCGAAGCAGGTCTTTCGCCGCTTTCAGTCAATGACGAGTTAACCCAAGCTGCTCAAGCGAAAGGTGGGGATATGGTTTCCAAAAATTATTGGGCCCATGTTTCACCTGATGGTAAAACGCCTTGGTTTTTTATCACATCTTCGGGATATAAATATTCAACCGCGGGGGAAAATCTGGCGCGGGATTTTTCTGATGCGCCATCGGTTGTTTCAGCCTGGATGGCTTCCAAATCTCATCGGGAGAATCTACTTGATCCAAATTTTACAGAAATAGGTGTGGCGGTACTTGATAGTAATATTGGAGGAATTAATGGAGTTTTGGTAGTTCAAGAATTTGGTCGACCTCAAAAAGTGGTCCAGGTCGCAAAAAGTCCGGAACCAACTCCACAGCCTCCTGCCAAATCTGCTCAGGTTTTACCATCCACGGCCAATCAGACGTCTCAGTTTGCTCAAACGCCGACAAGCCCTGTTCAAGAGACACCAGCCCCAGCGGCTGGCCAACCTGTTGTTGCCAATTATCGAATCAATCCATTTACAATAAGTCGGTATGTTTCGGCAATTGTGGTGGGACTTGTGGCCTTACTTTTTATAATTGATTTATTAGTTGTGAGAGCCAAAGGAATTATAAGATATAGTCAGGTTAACTGGACACACTTAGCTGCATTGGGTTTTGTAATGTTTGTCATTTGGTATGTTTCGTCAGGAGCTATAATTTAATTGATGATAATTGGTAGAGATTTGTCGCATAGTTTGTTTTATAAAATGGTATTGATAATTGTTTTTGCCACTTCACTTGTCGCGCTTATCTTGCTTCGTTATAATGCAAACGCACAGTTTGAGCTGATAACAATGGTGGGTGTATTTTATATTTTATGGGGAAGTTTATTTCATCTTCACAAGCGCAATTTAAATTTAAAAGTATTAGGCGAATATCTCTCAATCGGACTTTTGATTATCGCAGTCGGTTTTATTTTGGTAGGAAACAAATAATTAACGAGTAATTTATTAAGTAAATTATGAAAGGCGTAATTTTAGCAGGCGGAAAAGGAACGAGGCTTTATCCTCTGACCCATGTAACCAATAAGCATTTGCTTCCGGTTTACGATAAACCGATGATTTATTATCCAATTCAAACACTAGTCAATGCTGGAATTGACGAGATCATGATTGTGACGGGTGGTCCCCACGCTGGCTCTTATATCCATGTTTTGAAAAATGGTAATGAACTAGGAATTAAACATATTGAATATGCTTATCAAGAAGGTGAAGGCGGAATTGCTGAAGCAATTTCTCTAGCCGAGTCATTTGCCGATAATGGACCAGTTGCAGTAATTTTGGGTGACAATACGACTGATTCTGATATTTCACAGGCAGTTAAAACTTTTCAAGATGGAGCTTTGATTTTTTTGAAAAAAGTTCCTGATCCCCAAAGATTTGGAGTGCCGGTTTTTGACCCATCTGATCCTTCAAAAATTGTGGGAATTGAGGAAAAACCTCAAAATCCTCAAAGTGATTATGCAGTATCAGGCCTTTATATTTATGACAATAAAATATTCGATCTAATTCGCCAGATCGAACCATCCGAAAGAGGTGAGTTAGAGGTAACTGATGTTAATAATCTATATATAAAGCAAGGCAAACTAAGATGGGCAGAGCTTGACGGTTTTTGGTGCGATGCCGGAACGTTTGAGTCCTTGCAGATTGCTGGTAAACATTGGGCTGAAAAATCTCAAGGCAATAAGGATTAACTAATGACAGTTTTTATAACGGGTGGGGCGGGATTCTTAGTCCTCGAAGAGGTCGTAAAACATGCGAGTATTATTTTTATTTGAACAATCAAGATGATTTATGACTAAGGTGTTTGTAACCGGAGGGGCAGGTTTTATCGGTTCCAATTTTATTAGGTACTATCTTAAAAATCACCCGGACGAAAAAGTAATTAATTTTGACAAACTCACGTACGCAGGTAATTTGGAAAGTCTCAAAGATATCGAAAACAATCCAAACTATCAGTTTATTCAAGGGGATATAGCCGATTATCAAAAAGTTCAAGATTCATTAAATGGGTCGGAAGTAATTGTGAATTTTGCCGCCGAGACCCATGTCGATCGGTCTATTACTGGTCCTGCTGTTTTTATAAAGACCAATGTTGTGGGAACTCAAGTGCTTTTGGATGTGGCTTTAAAAAACAACGTAAAAAGATTTCATCATGTATCAACCGATGAGGTTTTTGGCGCACTTGATTTGGAAAGTGATGAAAAATTTAACGAAAAGACGCCTTACAATCCGCACAGTCCCTACTCCGCGTCCAAGGCAGCGTCGGATCATTTAGTGAGGGCTTATTATCACACTTACAGGTTTCCCATAACGATTACAAACTGTTCCAACAATTATGGTCCACATATGTATCCCGAGAAATTGATTCCGCTATCGATTACCAATGTTTTAGATGAGAAAAAAATACCAATCTATGGCGATGGAAAGTATGTAAGAGATTGGCTTTATGTTGAAGACCATGCCCGGGCTATAGATATGGTTTTGGAAAAAGGCAAAGTTGGAGAAACATATCTGGTAGGCGGAATGACGCACTTGCTTCCAAATATCGAAATTGCCAAAAAAATATTAACTCTACTTGGCAAAGACGAAAGTTATATAGAATTTGTCAAAGATAGACCCGGCCATGATAGAAAATATGATGTGGATTGGTCAAAGATCAAAAATGAGTTAGGATGGGAACCGCTTCACAGTTTTGACGAATATTTAGAAAAAACAGTGGAATGGTATAAAGAAAATAGATCATGGTGGGAGCCTTTAAAAAATAAATAATGGCACTTCCACTTTTTAACCTAAAAAATCAAAAGGGTTTAATCGAAGATGTTTACATTCACCCTTTAAAAGTGAATCGGGATGGTTCGGGTATTTTAGTTGAAACGCTTAAAACAAATTGGCCTGCTGAAATTTACGACCCAGACAAGCGGCCCTTTGCTCAGCAGTACTATTCGGTTACAGCTCCCGGTATTGCCCGGGACGAAAGTGAGTGGCATGTCCATAAAAATCAAGAAGATAGATTTCTGTGTCCCAAAGGAAATATTATTGTTGCAATTTTTGACAACAGGACAGGTTCGTCAACCGCGAGTTCACTCAATCTTTTTGAAATGGGTGAAGGTCAGGGCGATGACGGTCAGTATATTGTATTAATTCCCAAAAATACCCTTCATGGTTTTATGGTTGTTGGAGATGAGGATGCTTTACTTCTTAATTTTCCCACTCAACTTTACAATTCTGAAGATGAAGGTCGTATTCCGCATGCGGAGGCTAATGCAAAAGTGGACGGCGAAATCTTCTCTTGGGAAATAGTAAGACTTAATTATCACCTCTAATGATATCACTTGCAGCGTCTGGACTCTCGGGCCTTGTCGGATCTCGTTTGGTTGAGCTAAAAAGAGATTGGAATTTTGAAGCATTTGGAATTGCTGATCCCGCTTATGATAGATTAAAAATTGCATCATTTGAAAATATTGATATTACTAATGGTGAAGCGGTGGATAAATTTTTGTCTAAATCGGACTCGGAGTGGGTACTACATCTAGCAGCGGTTACTGATGTTGATGGCTGTGAAAGTGAAAAAGACAAAAAAGAAGAATCGTTAAGTTGGAAGGTAAATGTCGAAGGGACTAGAAATATTGCCCGGTCGTGTAAAAAATATTCCAAAAAATTGATCCTAATTTCTACCGAAACTATTTTTGGCGATAAAAAAGGTCCATTTGACGAAATAGACCAACCTTTTGATAATTTTGAGGAAGGGAAAATTTCTTGGTATGGATTTACCAAAGCCAGGGCAGAAAAAGCGGCTATGGATGAAAACAAGAACTTAACAATTATTCGTATTTCTTATCCATTTAGGGCCAACTTTGAAGGTAAGGGGGATTTTGCCCGGAATATTGTCGATAAATTCAAAAGTAACTCTTTATACCCCCTTTATAGCGATCAATTTCTCACCCCCACGTTTATTGATGATTTAGTGATGGGGCTTGAGAAAATAATCGAGCAGAATGGGCAGGGAGTTTTTCATATTGCATCAACCGATGTGACTACACCTTATGAGTTTGGTAAAAAATTGGTAACAAAATTTTTCGGCGAAGACGAGGCATTAAAGGTTGGGAAAACTACTTTTGAAAATAAACCAGGACTTGCACCCAGACCTCAGTACGGAGGGCTTAAAAGTAACAGAATTATTGAGTTAGGTTTTACCCCCAGAAATACCGAGATGGCCATTGACGAACTATATAAGCAAAGAGAAGCCTAATTATTTAAAAAAATAACAAGCTTGAAGCTTTAAAGACTTTTACTTTAAGATAATAGTAAGACTTAATGAAAATTTCGATTGTTGGAACAGGATATGTGGGATTGGTAACCGGAGCTATTTTTTCCGATTTGGGTAACGAGGTTTGTTGTATCGATATTAATACCGAGCGGATCGAAGGGTTAAAAAAAGGAAAAGTTCCTTTCTTTGAACCGGAAATGGAAGAATTGGTTAGTAAAAATGTCAACAAAAAAAGATTAAATTTTACAACCAATTATTCAGATTGCATTCCCGAATCAAAAGTCGTTTTTATTGCTGTAGGAACTCCGCCTAAAGAAAATGGAGAGGCCGATCTGACACAACTTTTTTCGGCTGTTGAAGAAACTGCTAAACATTTAAAAGGTTATACGATAATTGCTATCAAAAGTACCATACCAATTGGGTATGAAAAAGAATTGGAAGAAACAGTCAGGCGGCATTCAAAAGCGCAATTTGAGTTTGCCGCCACTCCAGAATTTTTGAGAGAAGGCACAGCTATCGAAGATGCCCTTCATCCAGACCGAATAGTGATTGGAACTAATAGCCAAAAGGCTCAAAAAGTTCTTTTGGAAATTCATGCACCTTTGTCCGGACAGAGGATTATTTGTGATATTCGGTCGGCACAGCTTATAAAATATGCCGCCAATTCTTTTTTGGCAACAAAGATATCATTTGCCAATGGCATTGCGACACTCAGTGAGAAAATGGGTGCTGACGGTGAAAAAGTTTTGGAGGGAGTTGCTGCCGATAAACGAATTGGGGCATCTTTCATGCATCCAGGACTTGGTTATGGAGGGTCATGTTTACCAAAAGATGTCATGGCTTTTTTGGCTCAGTCAAAAAAGTTTGGCTTTGATTTTGGGCTCCTTTCTGAAGTCGATGCGATTAATAGTGATCAGGTATCAAGGCTCGTTGATAAGGCGGAAAAAACAATTGGGTCATTTAGAGATAAAACAATCGGAGTGTGGGGCCTATCTTTCAAACCCAATACTGACGATATGAGGGAAGCACCCGCTCTAAAATTAATCACCAATTTACTTGCCAAAGGCGCCAAGGTGAAAGTCTATGATCCCGTGGCTATGCCTAATGCTAAAAAAATAATAGATGGCATTCAGTTTGCTAAAGACGCCTATGATGCTGCAGATGGAGTCGACCTCCTTTTTATTGCCACCGAGTGGAACGAATTTAAAGAGGTTGATTTGCAAAAGCTTAAAAAATTAATGAAATCGCCGATTGTTGTGGATGGACGTAATATCTACACGCGTGATATTATGGCTAACGATGGCTTCACCTACCTCAGTGTAGGAAGGCCAACTGTAAAGTAAAAAATAAATTCTTTATATGGTAAAGAAAAAAGCACTAATTACTGGAATCACCGGCCAAGATGGATCTTATTTGGCGGAGTTTTTGCTAGAGAAAGATTACGAAGTTTTTGGGTTGACCCGGCGAACAAGTACAATTAATTTTGAAAGAATCAAACATATTGAAGATAAAATTACCCTAGTTCAGGGAGATCTTTTGGACCAGGGATCTTTGCAAGTGGCGCTTTTAGAAACAGAACCCGACGAGATTTATAATCTGGCTGCCCAATCTTTTGTCAAAACATCTTGGAATCAACCAGTTCTCACTGGCGATGTGACAGCAATCGGAGTAACTAGGCTTTTGGAAGCAATAAGAGCAGTAAATAAAAAAGTTAAAATGTATCAAGCGTCATCCTCGGAGATGTTTGGTAAGGTGACCGAAACTCCGCAAAAAGAAACAACTAGATTTTATCCCCGCAGTCCTTATGGGGTTGCCAAAGTTTACGGGCATTACATAACTGTTAACTACCGCGAAAGTTACGATATTTTCGCATGTTCCGGAATACTTTTTAATCATGAATCACCAAGACGGGGACTAGAATTTGTAACAAGAAAAATAAGTCATGCAGTCGCTCGGATAAGTTTGGGTAAGCAAAAAACACTCGAGTTGGGTGGTTTAGACCCCAAAAGAGATTGGGGATTTGCCGGTGATTACGTCGAGGCAATGTGGCTTATGCTTCAGCAAGAAGTACCCGATGATTATGTGATTGCAACCGGTGAGAATCACAGTGTCAAAGAATTTGTTGTGAAAGCTTTTGATAAAGTTGGAATAAAAGATTGGGAAAATTATGTTGTTACCGATCATCCTAAATATATGAGGCCAGCGGAAGTGGATTATTTGATTGGAGACTACTCGAAGGCAAAAAAAGAGCTTGGATGGCAACCGACAACAAGTTTTAAAGAGTTGGTTGATATGATGGTAAAAGCTGATATTGAATTGGAAAAAAAAAGTACTTCATGAAGTCCGCTCTGATTACCGGAGGCGCTGGTTTTTTAGGATCCCACCTCGCGGAAAAATTGTTAACCCAAAATTGGCAAGTAGCAGTTGTTGATAATCTTTCTTCGGGTAGGAAAGAAAATATTGCAAATCTTGAGAAAAATAATAACTTCCAATTTATCGAGCATGATGTTATCGAGCCTTTTGCTAATGCAGACCAAGTCGATGCTATTTTCCACTTAGCATCTCCTGCCAGTCCTAATAAAAAGAGTGAACTAAGTTATTTTAATCATCCGCTTGAGACGGTGGATGTTAATGTAACTGGCACCCGAAACATGCTCGAGTTGGCCAAAAAATTTAATTCTAAGTTTATCCTCGCTTCAACATCTGAGATATATGGACAGCCTTTAGAACATCCTCAAAAGGAAGATTATTTTGGCAATGTTAATACTGTTGGCCCCAGATCTAGTTATGATGAGAGTAAACGAATGGCTGAAACTCTAACATCAATTTATGAGCGTAAGTTTGGGGTGGATGCTCGGATAATGCGAATATTTAACACTTATGGACCCAAAATGAATCCAGATGACGGACGAATGATTGTTAATTTTATCACCCAGGCGCTTAAAGGTGAGGCGATAACAATTTATGGGGATGGCAAACAAACGCGGAGTATGTGCTATGTCTCGGACCTAATTGAAGGAATTGTTAAGCTGGCAACAACCGAAGGACTATCAGGAGAAGTTGTGAATCTTGGAAATCCCAAAGAACAGACTATTTTAGAAATTGCCCAAGCAATAATTAAGGCTTTAAATTCTCATTCTCAGATTACTTTTGAGCCACTACCAACCGATGATCCTTTGAGAAGATGCCCCGACATATCCAAAGCTCGAAAACTTTTAGATTGGTCACCCAAAATGGAATTTAAAGAAGGGCTACCTCGGATAATTGAGTATTTTAAAAACCTAGAATCATAGTTATCCATTAATTTATGAAGATCGTTGCCGTAATTTTACCTACATATAATGAAGCTGAAAACATCGCGGAAATTATTCGCTTAGTTCTAAACGAGCAAAAAAACATTTCAAAAAACTATAAATTAGTTGTTGTGGTTTCTGACAGTCATTCCCCCGACAAGACAGGCAAGATTGTTACAGATTTAAATAAAAAGGACAAAAGAATTAGTTACCTAGATGTTAAAAAGCGGGGAATTGGTGTAGGTGTTATTAAAGGAATAGAGTATGCACGTGACAGTCTTAAGGCCGATATTATTATCCAAATGGATGCCGATCTCTCACACGATCCATCAGCGATGCCTTTGTTTTTAGAAAAAATTGAAGAAGGTTATGATCTTGTTTTGGGATCAAGATTTGTCAAAGGCGGTAAAAATAAATTGGAATTCTATCGTCAGTTTTTCAGTTTTTCCGCAAGTGTAGTGGTAAGAATTATGTCGGGAATTTTAGGAGTAAAGGAATGGACAACTTCTTATCGGGCTTTTACAGTCGACCGGTTTAACAAAATCGATCTTAGTTCTATTCCTTGGCAATCAACAACTTTTGTAACACAGCCAGCTTTTGCTTATTATGGTATTTTATCAGGAGCCAAATACACCGAAGTACCCATTGTTTTTGTCGATCGAAGAGCGGGGTATTCAAAAATGCAGATATTTCGTTATATTATAGATGTAATATCTTATTTTGCTAAATTACAAATGAACAAACACATAACGATCATTAAATTTCTAGTCGTAGGCACAATTGGCTATGTAATCAATTCAGTATCTCTTGGCCTTCTAAACCGAGGTGAAATCAATTTTGCGGATAAATTTATCATTCCCCATATCTTGTCCATGCCGCTATTTGGTTTTATACCATTGGGCGGCCAGGTTCCCCACTTTTTCTTTATAGAACTAGACAGGCTGTTTTATAGTTCAATCGTTGCTATTGAACTTTCGATTTTTTCAAACTTTCTCTTACATGAGAACTGGACATTTGCAGACCGGGATCGAAAAGGTAATATTTTTGGCAGGTTTCTCAAATTTAATATCACCTCAGCTGTCAGCCCAATAATTCAGTTGATAACTATTCTTGTTCTTCACAATCTCTTTAATATTCACGAGCAGGTCGGTTTGATAATCGGCATCCTGATTGGCCTTTCTTGGAATTGGATGTGGAATACCCGCGTGATTTGGAAAGAAAACTCAAAGTAAATACCCAAATGAAAAAATTGGTTGGCGCGGTAATTTGCCATCCACACGAATTTTTCTCGTTAGTAATTCTCCTCTCTGTTAGCGCAACTTTGAGATTGTGGCGAATAAGAGATTATTTGGTCTTTTTAGGTGATGAAGGCCGTGACATGATAGTTGTTAAAAACTTCATCCTCTACCACAACATTCCTTTTTTGGGCCCAGTGACTTCCATCGGAAACATGTATTTGGGGCCTTTTTACTACTATCTCATTACTCCAGCGCTCATACTTTCGCGCCTTGATCCAGTAGGACCTTCAATATTGGTAGCATCTTTGGGTGTTGCGACTGTTTTTCTTTTGTTTACACTCGGGAGAAAGGTGGTCTCATTCTGGCCGGCGTTTTTAATAAGCTTTTTATACGCTGTTTCGCCAATTGTAGTCACCTTTTCTCGGTCATCCTGGAATCCGAATGTTGTGCCATTTTTTACTCTCGCAACTATTTATTCTCTAATTCGGGCCATTGAAAAACCCAGATCCTGGTGGATTGTGCTAGTTGGGTTGTGCATGGGAATATTAGTGCAGCTTCACTATTTGACCTTACTTTTAGTCTTTCCTCTGGGTTTGACACTTCTTATCTATGGTCGAAATATTCCAATTGTGAAATATATATTAGCAATTGTTGCATCTCATATTACTCTTTTGCCGTTCATTCTTTTTAATCTTAAACATCAGTTTGTTATTTTTAGGTCGATTCTTTTATTTGTTACGTCCTCTAAAGAGACCAATGTTGGGAAATTTGATCCATTTTTTACAATTGAAGAGTTGGTTAAAAGATTTGCTCAAGATTTTTTCTCAGGCGGGCAACAAATTTTGTATGTCATTTTTATAGTCTTATTTATCGCATCGATTGGGTTAGCGGTTGAACGAATTAGAAGGAATGCAGAAAAAGAGAAAACGCTGGTAGTCATTGTGATATGGCTTTTAACCGGGCTTGCGGGACTTAGTTTTTTTCATGGAATAATTTATGATTATTATCTTGGATTTCTTTTCCCCGCGGCATTTTTAATACTGGCGATATTTTTAGAAAGATTTAAAAAATATAAAATTATCTTTGCAGCCCTTGTTTTGATTTTTGCCTCAGCAATAATTACCAATCTCAGTCTCAGCCATCTTAAAAGAGCGCCCAACAGGGTACTATCCCAAACTGAGGAAATAAGCCAATTTGTGGCGGATCAGGCTGAAGGTAGGCCTTATAATTTTGCTTTAATTGCCGGGCGCAATGCCGACTTTGCCTATCGGTACTTTTTAGAGCTTAAAAACAAGCAACCCACTCCGTTGGAGGCTATGGTTACCGACCAGTTGATTGTCGTTTGTGAAGATGAAGTTTGTAAGCCTTTGGGGCATCCAATCTGGGAAATTGCAGGTTTTGGTCAGGCCGATATCCAAGGCGAATGGGAGTTAAGAGGTGGGGTAAAAGTTTTCAAGCTAGTCCATCACCCTGGAGCGCCTAACATGAGTGGCAAACCTGTGGTCAAAGGCATATAATTTTTTTATGCCTGATTCTTACGACTTATCAGTCGTTATTCCCGCATTTAATGAATCTGAGCGAATTGGAAAAGCAATTGAGGACTGCTTGGCCTATTTTGACAAGCATAAGTATGCCGGAGAGGTAATAGTTTCAGACGATCACTCCACTGACGATACTGTTTCGATCGTCAAAGGTTATGCTGATAAGTATAAAAATGTTAAGTTAATCGCTTTAGAAAAAAATTACTTCAAAGGATGGCCCGTAAAAATGGGTATGCTTGAGGCCAAAGGCAACTTGGTAATGTTTGCTGATGCCGACATGGCAACGCCTATTACCGAGGCAGAAAAGCTAAAATCAGCAATTGAAGCTGGAGTTGATATTGCAATTGGTTCCCGTATTCAGGAAAGCGGAGAGGATTTAAGACGTTCTCAGCCAATTTATCGAAGAATTTTGGGAAAAACTTTTTCTTTTATCCGGGATTTCTTAGTAAGGGGAATTAAAGACTCTCAAACCGGGTTTAAAATGTTTAATAAAACAGCCTCCGCCGATCTATTCGCAAGGCAAAAAATTCCCAATATTATTTTTGATGTTGAGATACTTTATATGGCCAAAAAGAAAGGCTATAAAATCACGGAGATTCCGGTTGAATGGAACTATGGCGGCCAGACCCGTATGAAAGTAAATCTTAAAAACGCAGTGATGACCATAACCAGCTTAGTTAAAATCTGGTGGTGGCATCATAGCGGTCGTTAAATGTTATGAGGCTTAAATCATTTCTAGTCCCACTATATTTTCTCTCTGTCTTATTGCTGCTTTTCTATTCGTTTGCTTATGTGGATTTAAATTTGACCTTGAGTCAAAATCAGCACGTGCTAAATTTTGTAAGCTTTGCTCAAAATTTGGGATATTACCAACGGGATTTGGCTACAAAAATATTTTTTGGAGGACTTCTACTTTTTTATCTAATATTTGCCTTTTTTATTCATTTGGCCACTAAAAAAGAAATTTCTCTGGGTCTTTTAAAAAAACTAATAGTTGGGACTGGACTCATTTTACTTTTTGCATATCCTGCCTTTTCTACCGATATTTACAATTACATGTTCGATGCGCGAGTTGTCACGACCTATCATGCCTCTCCATATGATTTTCGCGCCCTTGATTTCCCTGATGATCCTTGGGTGAGGTTTATGAGATGGGTTCACCGTACAACGCCTTATGGCTATGTGTGGATAGGTCTCACACTCATTCCTTCCTTTATCGGAATGGGGAAGTTTTTAGTAACCTTGCTCCTTTTTAAATATTTAGCTGTTCTGTCTTATTGGGCATCCGCTTATTTTATCTATAAGATTCTTAAAATTATTAACCCTGAATCTGCAATCACAGGGACTCTGTTTTTCGCCCTTAACCCTCTGGTGATTACAGAAATTTTGGTTAGTGGCCACAATGATATTGTAATGGCAGCTCTTGCTCTAATTTCTTTTTGGTTTTTAATAAAAGGGGAGAAAGTTAACTCTATTTTTTTCCTGCTCTTATCCATAGGTATAAAGTACGTAACCGCAATTCTTTCCCCAATTTGGGCTTACGTAATACTTTCTAAAGATAAAAACTGGGATAGGATAATAACAGGCATCGTTTTATTTTTGTATGCTGGGTTAGGTGTTACGATTTCAGGTATGGTGACGCGCTCTTCAACGGGGAATGAGATCTATCCTTGGTATTTGGTTTGGATCTTGGCTTTTGTAGCGCTTGTTCCACACAAATACTGGCTTGTTATTCCAACACTTGGACTTAGCATCGGGGCATTGCTTCGGTATACGCCATTTCTCCTAACAGGCGGATGGGAAGAGCCAGCTGGTACAATTAAATATTGGGTAACGCTTGTTCCAGTTGTACTTTCACTCATACTGGTATTGGGGAAAATATTTGTTTTTAAAAAATTAAAAATATGGTTTTAGGTTTTAAAATTAGGAAAAATATAAGTTTATTAATTTTATTTGGCTTGGGTTTAGCTTACTTTGTGAGCAGGCTAACCAATCTTTTGACTTTTCCAGTTTTTACGGATGAGGCGATATACCTAAGATGGTCACAGATTATGTGGCATGATGCGGCTCAACGATTTTTACCGCTCTCCGACGGAAAAACGCCTCTGTTTATGTGGATAGGCATTGTGATTATGAGATTTTTTGATGATCCAGTTTTGGCCGGTCGGTTGATTTCGGTATTTGCCGGGCTGGCAAGCATGATTGGTATTTTTATGGTTTCCAATGCCCTTTTCCAAAAGAAATGGCTGGGTCTAGTTGGGTCATTTTTGTATATCGTTATCCCTTTTACACTTACATATGATCGAATGGCCCTGGCTGAAGCGCTTTTGTTATCACTTGAGATTTTGACCTTATATTTTGCAATAATTCTTGCCAGGAGCCGAAGGCTTGATATTGCAATATTCGCTGGAATTTTGTGGGGCGCTGCCATTCTTGCCAAACCACCAGCTTTTCTTTTTGGAGTCTTTTTCCCATTGAGTCTTTTGATAATGCCAAATTGGAAAAATAGTTTAGTTGCGATCGTTCCAAAATGGATAGTAACTGGGATATTTGCTGCAGCAATGTTTGGCATACTTTTTCTAAGTCCCGGCGTTGGCGCAATTTTTTCAAGAAGTGGTGATTACGCTTTTACCAAAACAGAAATTATTCAAAACGGGCTGACTTATCCGTTTTTTAACTCAAAACAAATGACTGAATGGCTTGTAAACTATTTATCTTGGCCATTGGCTGCCTTGGCACTCTTAGGTGTAGTTTTGGGGATTTTGAAAAGAAGAAAAGTAACTTTGATATTACTTGCAAATTTTTTGATTATTTTTGCTTCCCAAGCAATTACAGGCAAAGTTGTTTATCCCAGGTATTTACTCATCATGATGCCATTTCTAATTCTTTTTATAGTTTTAGCCTTTGAAGGAATAGGCTACAAATTTAAATTAAAATCCTGGCAGGCAGCACTACTCTTATTAGTAATGTCGATAGCTGCACTCAATTTTGATCGCGTTTTACTTTTTAATCCGACACAAACACCGTTTGTGCGGATCGATAAGGGCCAGTACCTTTCTTTTTGGAGTTCAGGACAGGGGATCAAAGAAGTATCTGATTTTATAAAAGACAAATCTAAAAATGGAAAAGTTTATGTAGCTTCAGAAGGATATTTTGGGAATCCGCTTAATGGTCTTCAGATTTATTTAGATAATGATCCAGATGTGGAAGTATTAGTACTATCCCAACCAACACCTGACAAAATCAGGTCGCTCCCCAAAGATTTTGCTGGTAAAGAAGTCTACTTTGTTGTTAACTTGTCGAGGTGGCAGTTCCCCGATAAAAATGTCCCAATCGATCTGATTAAAACTTTTCCAAAGATACCATTTGAAGGTGAGCAAAATAGCCTGCTTTTGTATAAAGTTAGAACATGAAGAAGTTGATAATCGGTTATTTTAATAGTCTCAAAAAAGATATTTTTAAACATAAAGTTAGTTATTTAATTCTTTTTTTGGCTTTGGTGGTGGGAGGATATGCAAGATTCCACCATATAGTTGATTACGCTGTTTTTTCCTTTGACCAGGGCAGGGATATGCTGGTTGTTTGGGATATCGTCTATAACCATAATCCTACGCTCATTGGGCCGGTCACGGGGTTGCAGGGGGTATTTTTGGGTCCATTTTACTATTACTTAACTGCCATCCCCTTTATATTAAGCGGTGGTCATCCAATGTCGAGTGCAATTTTCATTGACCTTGTTGGTTTGCTAACAATCCCTATTTCATATTTGATTATTTTAAAACTTTTTAATCGTACCACCGCCACAATTGCAGCGATGATTGTGGCTATTTCACCTTTTTTGGTTTTTTATTCTCGTTTCGCTTGGAATCCAAATATTTTGCCACCAATTGCCCTAGTTTTTTACTTTTGCTTGGTAAGGGTTTGCCAAGGAAGAGTTAAGTTTGTTTATTTAGGAACTCTTGCTTTAGCACTTGCCCTACAAACAGAAGCTGCTTCGGCGTTTTTTTATTTTCCGACAATAATACTCGCCTTTCTTATCTATAGACCAAAAGTTAAAATCAAAAGTCTTATTTATTGCGGGATAATATTAATTAGTTCGATTTCCCCGATTATTTTATTTGAGCTAAGAAACCACTTCCTTATTTCTAAAAATTTAGCAAAGTTTTTTACCGGTAGACAAAATAATTATTTAATTACGACTCAAAGCTTTGGCCAAAGAAGGACCCTCCTGGGTGATGTTTTTTCAAACACATTTTATTTCAAAACAGTCCGAGTAGGCGTAGTCTTTGTATGGCTATCGCTAATTTTTAGCGCCATCAAAATACTTGGCAATACTAGAAACGAAAAAGAAATTCCTTTAAAAATCGCCTTTTTGTGGATGGTAATAAACTTGACGGGACTTGTCTTTTTTTATCCGGGAATTATTTTTGAACACTTCTTGTTTTCGATGATTGTAGTGATGGTAATTTTGGGATCGTATTTTCTGTCAACATTATATGAGAAATATAATGTTTGGGGTAAAGCGACGGTAATTGTTTTTTTACTATTAATGTTTTTATCAATTACCCAAACGCTTAATCTTTTAAAAACCCCTGAGGAGGACACGTCCCGAAGAGTCAGTTACTTAGATCAATTAGCAGCGATTTTTTATATTTACAATGACTCAAAAGGTCAGAGTTTTGCGCTCAATGTTTATACGCCACCGGCTATCGATTATTCATTTCAATATCTGGTTAAATGGTACGCCAAATCTCACAATCTTCCCGTTCCCCAGGCGCCTTCGAGATTGACTTATCTGATTTTGGAGCCAAAGCCTTCGGTTCCTTCTCAAGAGTCGGTAACAAGCTTTGATAGGTGGTATATGGAGGCAAAAGCCTCTGGTGTTTTGGTGGACAGAGTCAATGTCTCCGGCGGACTAATTATTGAGAAGAGAGTTAAATAGCATGGTAAAAAATTTGTTCATAAGATTTTTCAAAGAAAACATCTTGTTGATGTCGATTTTTGCGATTTTAGTTCTACCAACTATTTCGGAACTTTTTAAACCAGGATTCTTTCTAACTCAGGATGGAAACTATTTTTTAATTAGATTTGGTCAATTTCATATTGCTCTAAGAGATGGGCAGATTCCTCCAAGATGGGCTCCAGTTCTCAATCAGGGATTCGGTTACCCGGTTTTGATTTTTTATTACCCAGGTGCATACATGTTTGGTGAATTTTTTTACTTGTTGGGGTTTGGTCTCGTCAATTCTTTCAAAATTGTAATGGGGTTATCCATGATTTTGGGGGCGACCTTTATGTATTTATGGCAGTATCATCTTTGGAAGTCAAAAATAGCATCTTTTGCATCAGCGCTTATTTACACGTGGGCTCCATATCGGTTTTTGGATATTTATGTAAGAGGATCAGTTGGTGAGGCTTTTATTTTCGTTTTTTTACCATTACTTTTTTGGTCGGTTAAAATTGGTGGAGGCATCGGTTTGGCACTTGGAGGCTTAAGTTTGGCAGGGTCACTACTATCCCACAATATCTTAGGGGCAATCATTGTCCCTGTTTTTTTAATGTTCGGAGTATCAAAGTCTATCTTTTTCAAAGAAAAAAAGTATTTTATTAGAGTGCTGATCTCAACCATTCTAGGAATAGTGATCTCGTCATTTTTTTGGGTACCCGCAATTTTTGAGAAATCTTACACCAATTTGGATAGTGTAAGAGTAAATGATTTTTTTGAGCAGTTTCTATATATAAAACAGTTATTTATTTCAAATCCAGGATTTGGTCCATCTAAATCAGGTCCAGATGACATGATGTCATTTGAAGTAGGTGTTGCTATTTGGTTATCAGTTCTTATGGCTTTCTTCTTTATTCTATTTAAGAGGAAATTGCTTGATCAAACGCAAAGATTTTATCTTTTATTCTCAATTTTTATTTTTATCGTATCTGTTTTTATGATGACTAGTTATTCAGATTTTGTTTGGAGAATGGCGCGATTTTATTATTTTGTCCAGTACCCATGGAGGCTTTTATTCTTGACTGTCTTTTTTGGGTCAATAATTTCTTCGGTTGTTTTAGTTTCATTGAAAAACCATCGGTACAAACTGATAGCAAGTGTAGTTTTTGTTTCTTTGGCAGTTGGATCTTTCCCATCATTTTTTGCAATTAATAAAGAAAGGCAGCTCGCCGATGGCTTCTTCTTTACTAATCCTTCAACAACAGTTGTAGCAAGCGAAGTGAATCCTAAATGGATGCAAAGATCTCCTGATAATTACGCATTTGAGAAAATTAAAAGCAATGAACAAATCGTTGTTAATGATTCTAAAGTCAAATCAAATTATCAAGAATTTAAGATTAAAGCTCTTGGTGATACAGTCTTACAAAATAACACTTTGTACTTTCCTGGGTGGAAAGCTTACGTAGACGGTAAAGAAGTAGAAATTAACTACAACAACGATTTAGGTCAGATAACTTTTCCTGTAGAAAAAGGAGATCATAATATTGTTTTAAGGTTTGGTGAAACAAAAGTAAGGCAAATTGGGGATTTTGCGACAGTAGGGGGCTTTTGCTTTGTTTTTCTAATTATCATTTTTAGAAAAAAGATTAAATATGTCTAAATTAATAATAAATCCAATCTGGTTAGTTTTCACTCTTATTGTAAGTTTATTGACTGTTATACCTTTCGCCAAAACAGGGCTTCCCATGGAACATGATAGCTTGATCCAAGTGCAGAAAAATCAACAATTTGCCAAAGCTTTGAGTGAGGGTCAGTTTCCAGTAAGACTCGCGCCCGATTTTGGATATCAGTCTGGATATCCAATTTTTGATTTTATGTATCCGCTTCCAATGTATATCGGGGCGTCTCTAAATTATTTTGGCATTGGTTTTGCAGATGGCGTCAAAATAATGATCGTGACATCGATGCTCTTATCCTCGATTGGGATGTATTTGTTGGCAAGTAAATTGTGGGGGCCAGTTGGTGGTTTTGTTTCAGCCACCATCTATACCCTTGCTCCATATCACGCTGTAGATCTTTATGTGCGGGGTTCAACAGGAGAACTGATGGCTATGGCAATTGCTCCATTTATTTTCTATTTTATGCTTCGACTTTTGGAAGGAAAAAGAAAAAAGGATTGGCTAATTTGCACATTTCTCATATCGCTTCTTATTCTTTCTCATAATATTACTGCTCTAATTTTCTTTCCTTTAATAATAATTACGGGTGTTGTTTATGCGTTTGTCCATCACGATTTTAAATCACTAAAACCAATAACCCTAAGTATTATTGGTGGAGTATTAATAACTAGTTATTTTTGGTTTCCAGCGCTTTATGACAAACAATTTGTAATGGCCGATCAAGTTTTTGTAGAGAGTTTTAATTATGCTGATCATTTTGTCTATCCGGTTCAGCTCTTTCTTTATTCGCCTTGGGGGTTTGGAGGGTCGCAACCCGGCCCTATTGATGGCATGTCCTTTAAATTAGAAAAACAATTTTTAATTATTTACACACTAGCCGCTCTTGCCATTTTCTTTCTTATTTTTAAAAAACAAAAAAATGCATATTTAGCTGCGATCTTTTTAGTGTTCGGCCTTTTGGCGGGGTTATTAACGCTTACTATTTCCCAGCCAATTTGGGATAAACTGCCACTGATTTATTTGATTCAATTTCCGTGGCGATTTTTAACTTTATTAATATTTTGCTTTGGGGTAATTGCTGGATCAATTGTTAGTGTAATCAAACAAAAAGACTGGCAAATATTAACAGGCATGTTAATAGCATTTGGAATACTAGTAAGTTCCATTAATCTTTTTAAACCTGGTCCTGGAGAATATCAAAATGATGAAATGCTTTTGGGCAAGCAATTTTTAGAATCCACAACGACTACTAAAGCGGATGAGTTTAGACCAAAGTGGGCTATTGTGCCAAAAAGTACACCTTCTGAAAACATGGTTGGAGTGAATAGTGAAAGTGGGAGCGTCTCGAATTTGGAATTCCGATCTAATAAAGTAAAATTTGATCTTCAAAATCAGGAACCAACATTCGTTAAAGTCAATAAATACTACTATCCTGGTTGGAAGGTTTTTGTGAATGGAAAAGAAGTACAAATCGACTCACCTTCATCAGATGGGTTTATAAAGCTACCAGTGGATATAGGTCCCAATGTAGTTGAATTAGAATTTACAGAAACTTTTGCTCGAAGCGCCTCGGACTATATTTCACTGTCATTTTTCGTGTTAAGCTTATTTGTAGTGATCGTAATAAGAAATAATCAATGGAAGAGATTGATGAGTTAGATTCTTATGTTTTATCCCAAAGAGCTGTTTCAAGTGCAGTAACTTTGGTTGGTCGTAAGTTAGCGCTGCGAGGTTTTAGTTATTTGGCTACGATTATCTTAGCCCGAATACTCACACCTGAAATATTTGGTGTTTTTGCCATTATTAGCTTTATTGTCCCCTTTTTCTCTTTCTTTTCTGACGTGGGACTTGGAGCGGCTCTTATTCAGAAAAAAGAAAAATTAACTAAAACTGAGCTTTCGACTGCTTTTTTTACTCAGGAAACATTGGTCATCGCGTTATGTGTCATTATGTTTCTGGCGGCAATTCCAATTGCGCGCCATTACGGTCTTGATAATAGTGGAATTTGGCTTATCCGTTTGGCTTCAATCTCACTTGTTTTAACGTCACTAAAAACGATTCCTTCAATCCTTCTAGAAAGAGTTTTGAAGTACAACAGGCTGATTGTTGTAGAATTTATTGAGGTTGTCAGTTTTCAGCTCATTGCGGTAGCCTTGGCTCTAGCTGGTTTTGGAGTATGGAGTTTTATTATCGCACTTGTTGCACGATCATTTTTAGGACTCGTAACGCTATATATACTTTCCCCCTGGTTCCCATCTCTGTCCTTTGATATTTCTTCTGTAAAATCTCTTGTTAAGTTTGGTATTCCTTACCAAAGTAATTATTTTATTGCGCTTTTTAAAGATTCGTTAACGCCTGTTTTTGTTGGGCTTATTGCTGGAGCTGCAGCCGTTGGATATCTTAACTGGGCATTTACTTTTTCTAAAATTCCGATTGAATTTATGTCTGATTTTTTCAGAATTACCTTTCCGGCTTATTCGAGAATTCAGCATGATAACGAGCTGGTAAAAAAAAGCATTGAAAAAACATTGTTTGTCACCAACGCAATTATTTTTCCGGGCGTATTTTTTTTAATGGCACTGGCTTTTCCAATAGTGCATCTTATTTTTACTGACAAATGGCTTCCGGCGCTGCCGGCTTTTTATATCCATAGCTTAGGGGTGCTGGTTGTAGGAATTAGTAATACTTTTTCCAATACATTTTGGGCACTTGGCAAGGTTAAGATTGCCTCAACACTTATGATTATTTACGCCATTATTAACTGGGTGGTAAGCGTGCCCTTGGTTTTAAAATTTGGGTTTATTGGTGCCGTGATGGGCTCGGCCGTTGTTTTGTATATAAGTTTACCTTTGTCTATTTATTTCATGAATAAAATAGTTAAAGTGGATATTTTAGGTAATAGTTTTCAACCATTTTTTGCTGCTTTGTTTTCTGGAGCAGCAACGTATTTAGTGGCCGGCAAATGGGCTACTAATATTCCCTATCTTTTTGCAATTTCAGTGTTTGGCGGGGTTTTGTATTTGACACTACTTTATCTTTTTGGACCAAATAAACTAAAAAGGGAGGTGCTTTGGGTATGGCAAAGAGTCCACAAAAATCAGCAGGCCGTTTAAAGGTAGTCACAGTTATTTTAAATTGGAATGGATGGAATGACACTAAAGAATGTTTGGAGTCGTTGGGTAAAATCCGTCAAGAAAATTTTGATCATGAAATACTGGTTATAGATAACCATTCACAAGATGAAAGTGTTAGAGAAATAAAGAAATATTTTCCCAATCAGAAGGTCATTTCAAACTCAGAAAATCTAGGATTTGCTGGAGGTAATAATGTTGGACTTAAATATGCAATTAAGAACGGTGCAGATTATGTATTTATCCTAAATAATGACACCACACTGGATGAGAATTGTATTGAAGAACTTTTAAAAATTGCGAAAGAAAAACAAATTGGAGCCGTCGGGCCAAAAATTTATTTTAGCCCAGGTAGAGAATATCACGATAGTTATACAAAAGAAGAAAGGGGTAAGGTAATTTGGTTTGCCGGAGGAGTTTTTGATTGGAACAACATCATTGGCTCTCATCGGGGGGTCGATCAAGTCGATCGTGGTCAATTTGATGATGAATCTGATTGTGACTTTTTAACCGGATGCGCTATGCTTATCAAAACTGAGGTTCTTCGAAAGACGGGTATTTTTGATGAAAATTATTTTTTGTATTTGGAGGACGCCGACCTTTCAGAAAGGATAAAAAGAGTGGGATTTAAATTAAAATTTGCTCCCAAAGCTATAGTTTGGCACAAAAACGCCGCTTCTCAGGGCAAAACAGGATCTAAGCTTCAAGATTACTACATCATTCGCAATCGTATGTATTTTGCTCAAAAATTTGCCCGAATCCGTACAAAACTAGCTATCTATCGAGAAGGGACGAAATTACTTCTTACTTCGCGCCGTCGGGGAGTGATAGACTTTATTTTTGGCAGGATGGGTAAAGGAAGTTGGTTATGATTTCAATATTAATTGTCGCTAAAAACGAAGAAGATGTTGTTGATGGCGCGCTCAGGTCTTCTCAATTTGCCGATGAGGTAGTGCTTGTTGATGGCGGGTCAACCGATCAAACTTTAGAAATTGCGAAAAAATTTAATAATGTCCGAGTGTCAAATTTTGAAGGTGATGGTTGGGATAAAAGGCGTAATCATGCACTTAGCCAGGCAAAGGGAGAGTGGCTTTTTTATCTCGATGCCGACGAGCGAATTACCAAGGATTTAAAGGAGGAAATACTTTTGGTCACAGCAGGGAACAGTTACGACGCATACAAAATGCCGCGGAAAAATTACATGTTGGGCAAGTGGCTTAAGTATGGAGGATGGTATCCGGACTATCAGACGAGGCTTGTCAAAAAATCATCTCTGAAGACATGGCAGGGAGCCATTCATGAGTCTCCCGTTATAGAGGGGAAAATAGGGACGCTAAAAAACGACCTTATTCATTTAACGCATAGAGGATTAACGGCGGGAATTAATAAGATGGCCAGTTGGAGCAAGATCGAAGCAACGCTTAGATTCGAACAAAACCATCCAAAAATAACATTTCCTAAGATAATCAAAGCCTCGAGTCGTGAATTTATATACCGTTATTTTCGTAAATCCGGATGGAAGGATGGAATAGAAGGCGCTTTAGAAAGCACTATTCAAGCTATTAATATTTTTTTCATCTATGCTCAGTTATGGGAGCTTCAAAGAAAAGAATCAATCAAAGAAACATATCAAAAAATTGATAAAGATTTAAATCTATGAATATCAAAGCCTTAACTTTTCCTTATGATATCTTTGAAAGACATAAGTTTATAGCTACCCATTTAACAAACAATCAAACAGTTTTAGATGTAGGAGGAGAGCTTAGAAACTTAAGTCTTTTTTCCAAAGCTTCCATTAAAGAAGCCAATCTTACCTCCGGTGACGTCATCTATGGCGGTAAAAAACTTCCAGTTGCTGATGATAGTTTTAATGTAGTGACCTCAATTGATGTTTTGGAGCATGTTCCTCCTAAAGATAGGAGTTCATTCATTGCTGACTTGGTAAGGGTGGCTACGGATGTCGTAATCATTTCAGCTCCCTTTGGTAGCAAATCGCATCTAGAACTTGAAAAAAATTTATTAGAATCCATAGAAAAAAAAGGTAAGTCAGATAGATATCTTAAAGAACACGTTGAAAATGGTATACCAGAGTTGGCCGAAGTTAGAAAGCTTGCATCCGGTCAAAATAAATTTGAAAAAATTGGTTTCTACTATTCAGGAAATATTTATTTGTCGGCTTGGCTTTTCAAAGTTCATTCGTCCGAAATTATAATACCAGTTATTAGAAGAGGTTATTATTATTTGAAACTTATTTTTAATTCTCTTGTAAATATCGCTTATTATCCTTTTGCAATCGGAACAAACCCAAGTGAAACTACGAACCGGTTTTATCTAGTTTTAGCTAAAAAATAAACATGAGAATCGGAATGGTCAATCCCTATATTGATAATGTAACTGGCGGCGGCGAGCGTTATACGCTAACAATCGCTGCTCATTTATCCAAAAAGAAAGGTAGCAGGGTTGATGTAATTTTCCCCAAATCTTTTAATAAAAGTAAACTCGATGATAGAAAAAAAGAGTTGGAAGAAAAATTTGCCATTGATTTGAGTAATTTACATTTCATCAAAGGACCGTTTGGCAAAGGGTCAGGTAAGTTATCAAGATATATTTTTACTAAAAAATATGATGTAATCTATTATTTGACTGATGGTAGTTTCTTTTTCTCAGGAGCTAAGAAAAACATTGTTTATTTTCAAGTTCCTCTACCTCCGCCTGCAAAGTCATTAAAAAATAAAATAAATTTTTCTTGTTGGAAAACCAAAGTTTGTAATTCTCATTTTACTAAGGATTGGCTGGAGAGAGAATGGGGAATTGATATCGATTATTTATTAGGAGGATCGGTTGATACCGATTTAATTAGGCCCGGCAAAAAAGAAAATCTAATTATGAACGTTGGCCGTTTCTTTTTAGGACTTCATACCAAAAGACAAGATGTTTTGATAAAAGCCTTTATCGATATGTGTAAAAATGGCCTTAAAGATTGGCGGTTTATTTTGATAGGCACGCTTGACCCCGGAGAAGAAAATAAAAAATATTTTGAAAGTTTAGTTGAACTATCGAAAAATTATCCCGTTGAGATTAAAACCCATGTTTCCTTTGACGAGCTAAACAACCTCTATGGTACTTCCCAAATATACTGGCATGCCACAGGTTTTGATGTGGATCAAACCAAACATCCAGAAAGAGTTGAACATTTTGGAATTACAGTATTTGAATCAATGGCAGCCGGTGCTGTTCCGGTTGTTATCAAAAAAGGCGGCATTGTGGAAATAGTCGAGGATAAAAAAAGTGGATTTTTGTGGTCAGATTTAAACGAGCTTAAAAGTCTGACTTTAAAACTTATTAAAGACGAAAAACTTCTTGATACCATGTCTAAAGCGGCAAGGGCGAGAAGTCATACTTTTTCTGAAGAGAACTTTTTTAAAGTTCTAGACGAAGTAATTTATGGTTGAAAAGATTTACAAAATACTTTCGACCTCTTCTTTCCTTTCCCTCTCCTTTCCAATTTTATTGGTGTGTTTTCTTTTTGCCCCATTTTTATTACAGGGGAAAATGCCTTTTCCGGCAGATAATCTGTTGGGGCTAACTCACCCTTTTAGAGATGTTGTTTGGGACGGGCTGACCTCAGGTGTACCTGTTAAAAACTCATTAATAGCAGACCCGTTTCTTCAAACATACGTTTGGAAAAAAGAGGCGATGGATCAGATCAAAAAAGGTCAAATGCCGCTTTGGAATGCATATACTTTTTCGGGCACGCCACTTTTGGCTAACTTTCAATCTTCAGTTTTTAATCCTTTAAATATTTTTTTATTTTTGCCGTTTTGGTTTGGGTGGTCACTCTTAATTTTTTCACAACAGATTTTGGCATCTGTCTTTATGGTCTTTTTTCTAAGAAACCTAAAGTTATCATCTTGGGCAAGCGTTTTTGGGTCTGTGGTTTGGATATTTTCGGGAGTCTTTATCAGTTGGCTTGAGTGGGGAACATATCTCACATCCTATTTATGGCTGCCTTTAATCCTACTTTCAATCGATAAGATTTTTTCAGGATCTAAATACTGGTTATTAGCTTTAATTTTATCGCTGTCAGCGTCAGTTTTTGGTGGACATATCCAAATGGCCTTTTATACTTGGGTGGTATCTTTTTCGTATCTAGTCTTTCGTTCAGTTCAGACTAAAAAAATGTACTTAAATTTTTTAATTTTAACTGCCTTTATTTTTTCAGGACTTATCACTCTTATCCAAACAGCGCCTACTTTAGAGTTGATTGGACTTAGCAATCGAGAAATCGACCAGCCTTTTTCTCGGCCTGACTGGTTTATCCCTTATAAACACTTAATTGGTTTTGTGGCGCCGGATTTTTTTGGTAATCCTACCAGACTTAATTATTGGGGCGTTTTTAATTACATTGAATTTAATGGATATTTTGGCATCATTAGCTTAATTTTAGCCTTTTGCGGCATTTTATCGTTCAAAAAGAAAGCAGAAGTAAAATTTTTTGCTGGTCTATTTGTAGTAAGTCTGCTTTTAGCTATTTCCAATCCAATTTCTAGGCTGCCATTCGTACTTCACATGCCTTTTATATCCAGTGCTCAGCCATCAAGGTTGCTTAGTATGATTGTTTTTTCATTAGCAGTTTTATCGGCATGGGGATTTGAAAAATTTATCAAAGAAAAAATTACAAAAAATTTGATTGCCGTAATATTCATTATTGCTTTAGCTATTGGTGGCCTGTGGTACGTAACGCTCAGGATGCCAAATCTTTTTGGATCAACTGTGGACGTCGCCAAGCCTGTCGACGTTGCTCAAAGAAATCTTATTTTACCGACAATTATTTTTATATATTTTGTCATTTTAACTTTTGCTAAAAAATTTGTTCCTCAAAAGATATTGATCGTCGCAATTTTATTGGTAGTTTCTTTAGATCTAGTAAGACTTGCTAGGTCCTTTGAACCATTTACAAAAACAGAATGGCTCTATCCCAACACTCAACTGACTAAAACTATTTCAGACAATATTGGTTTAGGTAGAGTCATTGAAACTGATCGGCGGATTTTGCCTCCCAATATTTCTATGCAATATGGATCGCAAACGATGGATGGTTATGATCCTTTGTATCTAAAAAGCTATGCAACTGAGGTGAGTGCCTGGCAACAGAAAAACGGTGATCCTCAGGTGGGCTCGTTTAACAGAATGATTCGGTTTGAAAATATTGAGTCTCCGATGGCGGATCTTTATTCCGTCAAATACATTTTATCTTTTAAAAAATTAGAAAACCCCAAACTTACGCAGGTGGGGCAAGAAGGGTCAACAATACTTTATTATAATAAGAGTGCGCTTGATAAAGTTTATTTAACTCGGAAATCAGTTGATACATCTTCTAATGAAGAATCTTTGAAAAACCTAATTAAACTAAACTCAGATGAGTTTAAAGTTACAACCACTACTAAGCTTGGTAAAAATTTAGATGGAGCAGTAAATGGTGGAGAGATTGCTGATATAAAAAATTATGCTGCGGGTCATGTCACAATTGCTTCATCAACCAAATCAGAAGCCGTGCTAGTATTGACTGATAATTATTACCCTGGATGGAATGTCTATATAAATGGAGAAAAGAAAGATTTGATTAAAACTAATTATTCACAAATGGGAGTATTAATTCCTTCCGGGGAAAATAGAGTTGATTTTAAATTTGAGCCAAAATCGGTAAAATTTGGCCAAACGATTTCGTTAATATCCTTGTTATTATTAGCCCCAACGTCATTAATCTTATGGAAAAAGAAATTAAAATAAGCGTCGTAATTCCAAATTACAACGGAAGAGATCTCCTGGAAAAGAATCTTCCAATTATCGCCAAAATATTTTCTCAGGAAGAAATAATTGTTATCGATGACGCCTCAAGTGATGAAAGTGTGGCATTTATAAAAGGTAATTTTCCTCAAATAAATGTGATCCAGCTTAAACATAACGGTGGTTTTGCTAACGCAGTCAATGTGGGGATTAAAAATTCATCGGCCGATATCGTTGTTCTTATCAATACCGATGTGAAACTAGATTCTGATATTAAATCCTCAGTCAAATCTTTCAAGTTAGACAGCGATCTTTTTGCAATCGGTTTTGGCGAAAGAAGTCATGAGAATGGAAAGGTGATTATCAGAGGTAGAGGAATAGTAAGATTCAAAAGAGGGCTTATCGCACACAAAATGGCAGAAAGTACCATCGGGGCGAGTCTATGGGCGTCGGGCGGGTCGGCGGCATTTGATCGAAAAAAATTAGTGGCCCTTGGTTTGTTTGATCCGATTTTTAGCCCGTTTTATTGGGAAGATGTCGATTTGGGCTGGCGAGCTTGGAAGGCGGGTTACAAAATAATTTTTGACCCGACTATTCAAGTCGATCACTATCACAAAGAAGGGTCAATAAAAAAATCAGCTTCTGATTTTCGAATCAAAAGAATCACCTTTCGCAACCAATTAATATTTTTTTGGAAAAATATAAGTGACTTTCAACTCTGGATCGTCCATATAGTTTGGTTGCCAGCGTTGATAGTTTTTGCTCTAAAAGGTGGGAATTTCGCAATGCTTGCGGGTTTTGCTAATGCTATTTTAAAAATTCCTCTAATAATTTTAAAAAGATTAACAAGTAATACTCAAGCAAAGCTTACGGACGAGGAGGTTTTGAAACAATTTGAAGAGATTTCTTAATATCCGTTTTCTACTTTTTACCGTAATCATTTTGGCGTCGTTTCTAAGACTTTGGAGGCTTGATTCCAACCCGCCAAGCGCCAATTGGGATGAGAGTTCAATAGGTTACAATGCTTACTCTATCCTTAAAACGGCGCGCGATGATTTTGGGCAACATTTGCCATTGTCTTTTAGATCCAACGACGATTACAAAACTCCCCTCTATTTTTATCTCGATATACCTTTTATCAAAATACTGGGTCTCAATATCTGGGCAGTTCGCTTGCCTTCTGCCTTAGCGGGAATTGGCGTAGTAATTTTGACCTTTATTTTGGCAGTTCAACTTTTTGGCAACAGAAAAATTGCACTTTTATCAGCACTAATGATTGCTGTCTCACCATGGAGCATACATTTTTCCAGAGGCGCACTCGAAGCTAATCTTGTAGTCTTTTTAAATCTTTTAGCCACAGTTCTCTTTTTAAAAGGGCTTAAAAATCCGAAATACTTTTTTTTGTCATCAGCTGTCTTTGGGCTATCTCTTTATAATTACCTTATCCCTAGATACTTTCTTCCGTTATTTTTTATTGGACTGGCCCTTATTTATCGCGACATATTATGGAAGCATAAAAAATATGTAGCCGCATCTGGGGTCTTCTTTATCCTTTTTGCTTTCCCGATTTTGAAAGATCTAAGCTCACCGGCCGTTCAAGTCCGGAGCCAGGGTGTAAATATTTTTAATAATCCAACACCTGGTGATAGGCTCACATTTTTTCAAGATGTTTCAGTTAAAAAGATGGAAGATGAACACATTCTCTTATCCCAGTTTTTACATAATCGCCGATTCTATGCTGCACTTTTAGTACTTCGAGGATATTTGTCGCATTTTGACTTTAGCTATCTTTTTTTGCCAGGAGGGATACTCGTTTATCAAACACCCCAAATGGGACTTATGTATTTAGTTGAGTTTCCACTCCTTTTGGCGGGAATTTATTTTTTAATCAGGCGTAAACTCTCGGGACGAGGACTAGTGTTTTTGTGGTTACTTTTAGCTCCGCTTGTCGCAGCGCCAACCACAAGTACGCCGCATGCATCAAGATCGATCCTCATGTTACCAATGCTTCAGATAATCACAGCCCTTGGGGTTTATTATTTAATTTTATATTTCAAAAGATTTCGAACAAAAAATATATTAATTTACGCACTATGCGGTATTTTTACGCTTAATTTTCTCTATTATTTACATCAATATCATGTTCACTATCAAAAAGAATTTTCTTTCTATTGGCAGTATGGATATGAAGAGCTTAACAATTATCTTAATAGCCAAAGGCCCAATTATGACAAATTTATTTTTATGCCCAAGATTACTGAAATTGGGGACCATGCACATATTTTTTTACTTTTTTTAAATGCGTATGATCCTCAAAAATATCTTGATAACGGTGGTACACGGCTTTGTGATTTTGGTCTGACGGGCCGCTATTCTTTCGATCAATATATTTTTCGGACTGAGGTTTGTAATTTTAAGACCCAAGACCAAATTGATATTTTCAATGGATTTAGACCAAATTCATTAGTAATTGCCAACCCAAGTGATTATAGAGATGTTCTTGGATTTCCATCGCCTATTAAAGTAATTTATTTATATAATTCAGATAAATCTGTTTTTATGATTTATCGGTCAAACGACATAATTGATTATGCAAAGAGGTTTGGTATATACAAAGAAATCACGCAATGAAATTTATTAAATCTCACGCATTATTACTTTTGATCATCCTACTAGCATCTGTTTTGCGTCTGGTGCAATTGGGTAATAATCCGCCATCCCTTTATTGGGATGAAGTTTCACTTGGTTGGAATGCATCTTCGATATTAAAAACAGGGAATGACGAATTTGGACGCCACTTGCCTCTCGACACTTTTCCGGCTTTTGGCGACTACAAACCTCCCGTCTACGTATATGCCGTTGCAAGTGCGATGAAAATTTTTGGCCAGACAGATGTAGCAGTTAGGCTTCCTTCGGCTCTGGCCGGCATCATCACGGTACTTTTGACTTATCTAATTGTTTTAAGACTTTTTGACAATAAAAATATTGCTCTTCTATCGAGTTTGTTTGTAGCAATTTCACCTTGGCATATTCAAGTGAGTCGTGCGGCTTTTGAAGCCAATCTTGCCTTGATGTTTATGATGCTGGGGCTGTGGCTATTTTTAGAATCACTCGATCGGTATAGGTTTCTGATTGCACCTGCCCTTTTATCGTTTTTAGTTTCTGCCTACACCTTTAACAGTAACCGGATAGTTGCTCCGCTTCTCCTGATAATTTTGATCGTTGTATTTTTGAAAAAAATATCAATCAAATATTTATTTGTTGCGATTTTGATCGCCGCGGCACTTTCAGTTCCGCTTCTTAAACATGTAAATACTCCGGAAGGGCGTTTACGTTTCAACGAAGTAAGTATTTTCAATAATACTGAAACATTTACAAAGTCAGTTGATAGGGCTACTTATGACAATGTTTGGTGGGGCAATATCGTTCACAACCGCAGGATCGATTTTAGCCTTGATTTTCTCTATCACTATTTTAGTCATTTTGAGGGTCGATTTTTGTTTATCTCTGGCGATGTAAACCCCAGACTTTCGATCCAGGATGTAGGGGAAATGTATTTAATCGAATTGCCTCTATTGATTGCAGGCCTCTATTTTCTAGTTAAAAATAGAGAGAAAAGATATTGGATAGTATTTGCACTACTAATAATTGCTCCAATTCCTGCAGGAGTTTCCCTCCAAACGCCCCATGCCCTAAGGGCCCTGACAATGGTCATTCCGCTTGAGATCATAGCGGCTTATGGTCTTTGGAATTTGTGGCTTATGATTAAAAAATCTCATCCCAAATTTAAATTAGGCTTTATACTTTTGGGGATACTTGCTTATCTTTTAAACTTTACGATGTACATAGAAAATTATTGGGTGCACTATCCCAAAGAATTTTCAACAGAGTGGCAGGATGGGTACAAAGAGTTGGTAAACTACGTTGTTGCCAACCAGAACAAATACGATTTGATCAGAGTCACCGAAGCGTACGGTCGACCTTATGTCTATTTCACTTTTTATTCAAATTATGATCCTGCTAAGTTTTATACTAGTGTTAGCAGGTATCGAGACGATCAAGGTTTTTATCACGTTTCAGGTTTTGATAAATATCGTTTTGGAACATTTAGTAAACTGGAGAAAGGTGAATCTAAAAAGATTTTGGATGTGTACTATGGCCAAGAATATGATTTAGAGAAGACACCGATCAAAGAAATAAAATCTCTTAGTGGACAGACTATTTTTAAACTCAGCGATAATTTGAGCGATTGATGAGACTCATCCGAAAATACGCCTTTCTTCTTCTAATACTATCTCTCGCTCTGATTTTAAGGTTTTGGCATTTAGATCTTGCCCCCCCTAGTGCTAACTGGGATGAAGCCTCGATTGGATACAATGTATACTCTGTTGCACAAACAGGCAAAGATGAATTTGGTAATAAATTACCACTAGTTTTTCGGTCACTCAATGATTACAAACCGCCTCTCTATATTTATACAGATGCCATTTTTGTAAAATTTTTAGGACTTTCAACTTTTACTGTTAGACTTCCAGCGGCTATTTTTGGAGTACTTTCCGTTTTGTTCACGTATCTTCTTATCCGAAAATTGACCCAAAGAGAAGACGTCGCGCTCTTATCAAGTCTTTTTTTAGCAATTTCTCCTTGGAGTCTTCAGTTTTCAAGAAGTGCTGTAGAAAGTGGATTTGCACTTTTTTTTATTATCGCCAGCGCTTACTTTTTTCTAAAAGGTTTTGAGAAAGGCTGGTTTGCAGTTTTGTCCGGGATATTTTTTGGGCTATCGCTCTTTGCTTATCAAAGCCCCCGCATATTTGTACCGCTTTTAATTATCATCCTTATTTTAGCCAACATAAAATCATTATTAAAAAATAAAAAAACTTTATTATTGTTTCTCATTACTTTTGCGGTATTCTTCTTACCGCTTATCCATTTCTTAACAATCCCCGAAAACCAAGCAAGATTTAAAGGGGTAAGTATTTACGAAAATCCAGATCCTTTTGATAATGTTGCTAATCTTCCGAGAAGATATTTGCAAAAAGTAACAGATGATGACGGGAGCGTCGTTTCAAAAGTAATTCATAATCGAAGACTGGCAATATTTTTGGTACTCACGCGCGGATACTTGGAACATTTTAAAATAAGTTATTTATTTTTACCTGGGTCAGGAAACAATATTTATGACACGCCGGAGGTTGGTCAGGAATTGTTAGTAACCCTGCCGCTATTTTTAATCGGAATTTATTTTCTGATCCGCTATAAACCTCCGGGATACCAATTAATAATTTTATGGTTTTTGGCAGCCCCAATTGTGGCGGCACCTACTATTCAGATTCCCAGTCCAGTCCGGGCTCAAAATATGCAGCCAATGCTTGAGGTGATCATCGCATTTGGAGCGATTTATTTACTGACCTTACTGGGGAAAACAAAATATAAAAATATTTTTACTTATGCTTTTTGCGCGATAATGGCTCTCAACTTTTTTTACTATTTGCATATGTATTACGTCCATATGCCTTTGGAAAAATCAAAAGATTGGCAGTATGGTTGGCAAGATACCATGTCATATATTCAGAAGTATCCAGACAAAAAGGTAATAATTTATCCTGAGCTTCAAACAGTTTTGGATAAATCCCAAGCATTTGTATTGTTTTATGACAAATATGATCCGGAGAGTTATCTTAGAGAAGGAGGGACAAAGCTTTGTCAGTATGGCATGCCGGCCCGATATTCTTTTGGCCGGTATGAGATGCGAACAGTGGATTGTGGGGAAGGTTTGCCCAAGCTCAACTACACAGAAAATATTCCTTCGGATGCCCTAATTGTGGCTAAACCCGACGCTTATGGCCAGTTTTATGGTCTCAAACCAGTAAAAACTGCCTATCACCTCGACGGGACTCCGGCAATCGAGGTATATGATTCAAATAGTGTAAAATCTTATTTGAAGCAATAAATTGAGCAAATCCCTGTCTTTTATTTTACCAATAACTCTAGTTTTTGCCTTTTTCTTAAGGATTTTTATGTCATCTGCCGTGCCTCTTTCTTTGGACTGGGACGAGGTGGCCAATGGGTACAACGCTTATTCCATCGCGCAAACTGCGAAAGATGAATACGGGCATCTGCTGCCTCTTCAACTAGAGTCGTTTAATGATTTTAAAATGCCAGGGTATACTTACACTTTGGTCCCGTTTGTCTGGCTTTTGGGACTAAGCGACTTTACAGTGCGGTTGCCCTCAGCGATTATTGGTACGCTTTCGGTGCTTGTTATTTATCTGATGGCCCGCAAAATTACAGGTTACGAATCGATTGGCCTAGCAAGTGCTGCCATTACTACGATTGCTCCCTGGCATCTGCAATTTAGCCGAGTGGCATTTGAGCCAGTGGGAGTAATGCTTTTTGTTCCGCTTGGGGTTTATCTTTTGTTAAAAGGACTGGAAGATAAAAAATATTTTTATTTTTCTGCGATTTCTTTCGCGATCTCGTTTTACTTTTATTATTCGGTCAGAGTTTTTGTTCCGCTATTTTTAATTACACTTGCAATAATTTATCGAAAAGAATTAGCTAAAAATTTAAAATCATTAACTTTTGCAGCTGTCTTGGGTGCTGTATTACTTTTTCCAATCGGGCTTTCCATTCTCAAACCTCAATCGTCAGCACGTCTTTCGGTGGTTAGTGTATTTTCGGATCAATCAATCGGAATCGATGCAGCGATTAAAAATGCCCAAGCGGGCAATACACCTGTCTCGCGGCTTATAAATCATCGTTACGTTGCCTATGGCAAAGAGATTGCTTTGGGATATGTCAAACATTTCTCACCCCAGTTTTTATTCATAAGCGGCGATCCGAATATCAGACACGGCGTTAGGGGAATGGGTGTTTTATATTGGATTGATTTGCCATTTTTAGCCGTTGGCCTTATTTATCTTTTCAAAAAAGATAAGAAAGCGGCAAAGTTTGCAATAAGCTGGATATTGTTATCTCCTTTGCCCGCTGCTTTTGCGATTCCAACGCCTCACGCCCTTCGAACCCTTGCGTCGATTCCTATTTACGAGATTGTTATCGCTTGCGGAGTTGTTTATTTTCTTTTAAATGTACACAAATATCGCCAATTGGTAACAAGTTCAGTTGCCTTGGGTTATGCAATCTTCTTTGGGGTATATCTAAATAATTATTACGTAAAATACCCGACCGAGTCCGCTATGGATTGGGGATATGGCTATCGCGAACTATACACATACTTATCCAAAGTTGAAGGCAATTATGACGCGATTTATATAACGGGCGAGTACTGGAAGCCTTATATTTATTATCTTTATTACTCAAAATATGACCCTACTTTGTATCAATCTCAGGTTAATCATGCCAAAATTGGAAAATATTATTTTGCCGCCACCTCGTGGGATAGCGATTTTTGGTGGAAAGAGGTCGATAACTTTGGATCAATTGCCAGCAAAAAAAGAGTATTATTTGCACTAAAGCCAGAGGAAATGTCAAAATTGAATGGCATTGGCGGCACTATAAGGGTAGATTCGATTATGCTTGGTAATAAGCCAGTTTTTGAAATATTTGAAAAAAGATGAAAGCCATGGTTATGATCCCCACTTACAACGAGCGGGGAAATATTGAAAAATTACTCGCAGAAATTATTTTAAAAAATGACGAGGTGGGGGTAGTCGTTGTTGATGACGACTCGCCCGATGGCACTTGGAAAATTGTCGAGAAATGGAACAAAAGATATCCCAATCGCGTTTTTTTGATTCACCGAATCGGCGTCAGAGGAAGAGGGACCGCCGGCGTTGCTGGACTTAAATTCGGCGCCTCTAAAAACGTCGATTATGTTTTGGAAATGGATGCGGATTTTTCGCACGACCCCAAATATATTCCAGAATTCTTGAAAAAAATGGAAGCCGAAGACGCTGATGTCGTTATCGGGTCACGTTTTATACCAGGCGGTAAAGATGCCGAGCGGGGACTTATCCGCCGGTTTATCTCTTTGTCGAGCCGTATGGTTTATAGACTTATAACCGGACTGCCGATTGCTGATTTAGGAAGTGGTTACAAATGCTATCGTAGGGAGGCTCTAAAATCAGTGAATCTTGACCGATTTATCTCTGGGGGATTAGCAGTGGGGATGGAAACAATTTTTAAAATGTTTAAGAAAAATTACAAAATAGTAGAAATGCCTATTATCTTTGTTGATCGGAAAGTGGGTTATTCCAAACTTCGACTCAAAGACTTTTTTGAGCCGGTTGTTGTTGGCCTTAAATTAGTTTCAAAATACGGCAGGGCATAACGCGCCCGTTGCATCTATGAGTGTGTGAAAATACAATATTAACTACATCTATGAAAGCATTTATTCTAGCAGGCGGAATGGGAACAAGACTCGCCTCGGTGATCAACGACAGGCCCAAAGTAATGGCTCCCATTACCGGTGAGAAAACTTTTCTTGAATATCTTTTTGATTTACTTAAAAAAAATAATATCGACGAAATCGTTTTGGGGGTTGGATATTTATCCAAATATGTTCAAAGCTACTTTGGTGATGGGGCCAAGTTTGGAGTAAAGATAGAATACTCGGACGAAGATTATCCGCTTGGCACTGCAGGTGCTATAAGAAACGCCCAAGACAAACTCGGTGATACATTTTTAGTGCTTAATGGGGACACTTATCTTGATTTTGATATAGCCGGAATGATTGATTTTCATAAAAAACAAAAAGCCGAGATAACCATGGCCGTTACCCAAAGACCCCACCATTGGGGTGGGCTCATAGAAATGAAAGGCGACGATATTATCAATTTTGAGTCAAACCCATTGGAAGATGATGCGTCAAAAGTTAATCCATTGACCAGTGTGGGATTTTACGTTTTTGAGAAAAGTGTAGTTAGCGACATTAACCTGCATAAAATGTCTTTGGAAAAGCAGCTCTTTCCCCTGCTTATCGATACGGGACACAAAATTGTTGGTTTTCATATTGAAAAAGGTGATTTCGTTGAAGTGGGGACAGCGGAGGGGTATTTTGCAGCAAAGGGAATATTAGGAAGTAATAAATGACAATAGAGGATTTCGTTCAAAGTTGGTTTACTGAGTCGGCCACAGCTAAGCTTGAGACTATTAAATCTCAGACTGAAAATATTAAACAGGCTGCTTTGGCTGTTGTCGAAACATATTACAAAAACGGCGGGACGGTATTCTTTTTTGGCAATGGCGGGTCAAGTGCCGATGCTCAGCACTTTGCCGGAGAGATGTTTTGTTTCTTCCACATCTTTGACCGTCCGCCACTTGCGGCCAATGCTTTGACCACCGACACATCGGTTTTGACATCACTTTCAAACGATCGAGGCTATGATGTGGTGTTTTCTCGTCAACTGGAAGCTTTGGCAACACCAAAAGACTTAGTTTTTGCAATTTCAACAAGTGGTAATTCAGTCAATGTTGTCAAAGCAGCCGAGGTGGCAAAGTCGCGCGGAATTAAAGTAGTGGGAATGACCGGAATGAAGCCGTCCAAACTTTCTGAAATTGCCGACATTACAATAATGGCTCAATCCGATCAGACAGGCCATGTTCAAGAGGTACATACATGTGTGGTGCACATTATCAGTTGGGTTGTCGAAGAGCTTCTTTTTGGAGAAGAAGGCTTTTCCCCAACTTCAGAGATGCCAAAGTCAAGCAAGAATGTTTATCATAGTGACTAAATGGATAGTGTTGAAATGAAAGAAGTAGAGCCAAAAACTGTTAAAAGCCGCGCTCCAGTAAGAGTTAGTTTTTCAGGTGGGGGCACCGATGTGCCGCCTTTTAGTGAAGAACATGGAGGGTGTGTTCTTTCAACAACGATCAATAAATATATTGCCGCAGAAATTTCCTCATCCCAGGACCCTAAAAATAATGAAATCGTCTTTCCAGACCTTGGGTTAGAAGCCAAACTACCTTATGGAGAAAGATATTTATATAGTGCAGAAAACGCTTCAGAAGATCCTAAATTAGATATCGTTAAAGCGTCTCTCAATGTTTTTAGACCCGATAAACCTGTTCGGGTTTTTCTGCACGGAGATGCTCCATCAGGGTCGGGGATGGGAACATCATCTGCGTCAAATGTAGCGTTAGTAACCGCTTTCCGGGAATTGAAAGGTACATCCTTAGATAAGCAAGAGATTGCCGAAGAGGCAATTAGGATAGAAAGAGGACTTCTTCAAATACCTGGCGGTTTTCAAGACCAGTATGCATCTGCTTTTGGGGGGTTTAACTTTATTGAATTTTTACCCAATGAAAAAAGAATTGTCCATCCGCTTGATTTAAGCGACGATACAAAATCGAAGTTACACGCAAGCCTTGGTCTTTTCTATTTAGGCGGAGTTCATTCGGAAAGAACTCAGCAAAAAGAGCTAATTTCAGCAATGAAGACAAATCTTGACGCCTTAGAGGCATTAAAATTACTTAAAAAGCAGACAATTGAAATGAAAACCGCACTTGAGAATGGTGATTTAGAAACTTTTGGCAAGCTTCTTCATGCTGGGTGGGAGCTTAAAAAGAGATCGAGTAGCGCAGTTTCTAATCCGGTTATCGATGCATTTTATGAAAGTGCCTTAAACGCTGGGACATTGGGGGGAAAGCTTTTAGGCTCTGGTGGTTCAGGGTATTTACTTTTGTTTACCCCTATTGGAAAAAGGTCTTTTGTTGAAAGGAAGCTTGTTCAAGAAGGAGCCGAAGAGTTAGCTTTTAACTTTGACGAAGAAGGGGCTGTTATCACTTGATTACTCCTCATAATCCATTATATTTTTCCGAAAAATTTTCATTCCCCACTCCGTCAGTTTTTGTCGATCGTGACGGAGTAATTAATAAAGAAGTAAATCTCTTACACAAAATGGAGGATTTTGAATTGATTCCTGGATCTTTGGAAGCAATTAAAAAATTAAATGACAATAATATCCCCATTATTATTATTTCTAACCAAACAGTCGTTGCCCGGGGGATGGCGTTCGAAGAATTCGTCCATGAGGTTAATCAAAAAACCATCGATGGGCTAAAGGCTATTGGTGGTAAGGTCGATGCAGTCTTATATTGTCCGCACAGTCCTAAGGCTGATGTTGAAGAATATCGCGATGATTGTCCATGGCGTAAACCAAAGCCTGGAATGATCGTGGATGCCTCAGCGCATCTTAACTTAAATATTTCCAAAAGCTGGATGGTAGGGGACGCGGCTCGGGATATACTTGCTGGTCAGGCCGCTGGAACCAAGACAATCCTGGTTGAGACGGGTCATAGTGGTCAAGATGAGCTATATGATGCTAAGCCTGATTTTGTTTGCGCAGATTTAGCCAAGGCTGTAGAATTGATAGTAGAAAAGAAATGAAGGCAATTATACTCTGTGGAGGCAGAGGAGAGCGTATGAGGCCTCTGACCGACACGACTCCCAAGCCTATGCTGCCAATTGCCGGTAAACCCCTTTTAGTACATCAAATCAATCTTCTGAAAAAGGCCGGAATTACTGATATTGTGATGGCAGCTTTTTATCTGGTTGATGTGATCCGCGATTATTTTGGCGATGGCTCAAAATTTGGTGTAAAAATTGATTATTCGATTGAAGATGCGCCTCGTGGATCAGGCGGGGCGATTAAAGAAGCGCAGAAATATTTAGGTGATGATAATTTTGTCGTTCTCAGTGGTGATGTTGTCAATCGAATGGATTTATCCAAATTTATCACGTTTCATAAAGATAATAATTCGACAGTTACCCTGGCCGTTCATCCAAGTAGCCATCCCGAGGATAGCGATTTGGTGGAAATAGATGAGGGCGGAAAAGTAACTAAACTTTGGCTTAAACCACATCCGGAAGATGTACCAACTGATCTAGGTAATGCCGGAGTTTTTGTGATGGAGCCGAAAGTTTTTGAGTATATTGCCGAGGATGGCCTGATAGGATTTGAAAAAGAGATTTTGCCCAAGCTTATGGATGATGTCTTGCCCATTTATGGGTACAACACGGATGAGTATATTAAAGATATGGGAACACTTGAGAGATACGAAGAGATTCAAAGCAAATATCAGACGGAGGGGTGGACAGCAGATAATGTCTAAAATGAAAAAGATTCTGGCTCTAGTGCTTATTGTTGGCGCTGCTTTTTTTCTAAGGGTTCATGAGTTTACAACTGTACCGGCTTCACTTGACTGGGATGAAGCAGCGGTTGGATACAACGCTTATTCCATTCTCAAAACAGGCAAGGATGAGTTTGGCACGGTCTATCCTATGGCATTCAGGTCATTTGGTGATTGGAAATCCCCGCTTTATATTTATCTGACTGTTCCTTCAATTGCTGCTTTTGGACTTAACGAGATGGCTGTCAGACTACCTTCGGCAATCATCGGGACACTCACTGTCCTAGGGACGTATTTTTTGACGCGCAAACTTTTGGGTAAAGAAAAGATTGCCGTTTTTGCCAGTGCAATGTTGGCCATTTCTCCTTGGCACCTTCAGTTTTCAAGAGTTGCTTTTGAGCCTATTTTAGTGCCTTTCTGTGTCATTTGGGGATTTTATTTCTTTTTAAAATCCTTAGGGAGTCCTAAGTGGATTTATGTATCAAGTACATTTTTTGCCCTTTCTTTTTATGCATATGTCGGTGCACGATTTTTTGTTCCGCTATTTGCTATTTTGATCTTTTTCTTTTTTAGAAGACAAGTTATGGCGATGAAAAAGCATGTAATTGGAGCGGCTATTTTATTTTTGATAGTTCTCGTACCTCTTTTGCCATCGATTACCTCAACTGGCGGCAGAGTTGGCGGGACAAGCATTTTTAATTCCGCCGAACCGACCCGAATGGTTAATGAATACCGACATCAAGATTTTTTAAGTAATAACAGATTTTCTGTAATATTTCACAACAAGCCACTGCTTTGGGTAGAAGGATTTTTCCTAGGATATATGAGGCATCTATCGCCCACGTATCTTTTTGCCGGGGACAACCAACTTAATTGGCGGGTAGGGTCATCACTGGGTATCCTTTATCTTTTCGAGTTTCCTTTAATTCTTCTCATCATTCTCAAGATAATACGTACCCGCAGCAGAGTCGGACTGTTTTTGCTTGGTTGGGCGCTGATTGCCCCAATACCAGCCGCATTTACGACAGAGACGCCTCACCCACTCAGGTCCATTGGGGCCATTCCTGCCCTATCCATACTCTCAGCGTGGGGATTGTCAGAGTTACTACAAGTCTTTAGAAGACGTTCGGTGCTAGTTTACGCCTTAGGTCTACTAGCAATATTAAACATTGCTAATTACTTCCATTTTTATTACAACCACTTCCCGTATTATTCGAGTTTTGATTGGCAGTATGGACACAAAGAAGTGGCCCAAATTGTGAAGGATAATTACGATAAATACGACCGAATAGTAATGACACCCAAGTTTGGTCAACCGTATATTTTTATGCTTTTTTATCTTCAATATGATCCGGCCAAGTATCAGGCGGAAGTAGCTGTTAAAGGGGACAAAGCTCAGAAAGGTTTTGATAAATTTGAATTTAGAAATGTAAATATTTTGGAGGAAGAAAAAACGAGAAATTCGCTGCTCATCGCTTCGGAAGAACAACTAAATAAATCTGACCCCAGAGTAAAGAAAGTGATTTACTTTAAAATGCCTAACGAAATAGCCTTTATTATTGCGGACACCGGAACCAAAGAAATTCAACAACGTTGAAATGAAAGACAAACCCACTATTTCAGCCGTAATGGCCCTCTATAACGAGCACGACTTCGTTAAGGACTGCCTCGAGTCTGTTAAGTGGTGTGACGAGATTATAGTTGTTGATGGGTCATCGACCGATAATACAGTCAAGATTGCTAAAAAGTTTACTGACAAAATTATCTCTACCACCAATAAACCAATGTTTCATATCAACAAACAAATGGCGATTGATGCGACAACTAGCGACTGGATATTACAGATGGATGCGGATGAAAGAGTGACGCTTGGACTTCGACGAGAAATAGAAGATTTGATAGCAACTGACCCCAAAGAAAACGGCTTTTGGATACCTAGAGCGAATTACTTTTTGGGGAGATTCCTAAAAAAGGGCGGTCAGTATCCAGATTACACTATCCGGCTTTATCGAAAAGGCAAAGGTAGACTTCCATGCAAGACCGTCCATGAGCAAGCTGAAATTGATGGAGAAGTTGGGCATCTCAAGCGCGACCTTCTTCATTACGCCGATCCGCAATTTAGCAGATATATTATGCGTCAGAATCGTTATTCGACTGAAGAGGCAGAAAGAATTGCTAAGAAATATCCCAAAAATAGTTTATTTGTATTTTTTAAATATTTTATATGGATGCCCAAATGGACTTTTTTGAAAATTTATTTTAGACACAAAGGTTTTATGGATGGATTCCCGGGATTTGTTTTTGCGCTTTATAGTGGGTTATACTTTGCCAACGCTTACGTTAAATATTGGGAGTTAATACATAAAAAATAAATGGAATCTCCATCCTCTGTTGAGCAACCAAAAAATCCTGAAAAGTTTGATCCTCATTCCGTTGCTGTCGTAACAGCAACAAGATACCCATCGTGGTACGCAGGTGAAGTAAAAGGCGAATTAACTACCGACAAGATGCGGGGCGATTTAGCGCTTCAAATGTTTGGAGAAGCCTCCAGTAGAGGTTATCAAATATCAATTGTTGATAGTGGAAGTTCGGAAGAATTCTTAGGTGAGTTAGAAAGAAAAGGTGTAAATTTTCAGAAACAAAAAGAAAAAGGTTTCCAGGGACAAGGCAGGCGTGAAGCCCTAACTGAGGCAGTATCCCTTCCGGGCGTTAAAGTACTTTTTACGGTTGAGCCCGAAAAAATAAGTATGATTACAGATTGTTTGCCTCAAACAGTACAGCCTATTTTGGATGGTGAAGCAGACATTGTGGCGCCAAAAAGGATTCAATCAAGTTATGACAGTCTTCCGCCTAACCAAGCTAAAGAAGAGCAATGGTCAAATCAATTAATTAATAATATGCTTCGGAAACGAGGTATTTTAAAAGAAGAGCAGGAAGATATAGATTTTAAAGTTGGAGTCAAAGCATTTGCCAACAAACCTGAAGTTGTCGATTTATTTATGCAGCGATATAAATTTAAACCAGCTGATACCAAACTCCACCAATTGGTTAATTTAGATCAGTACAATAACCCATTATTTTTTCCGGTAATCGAGGCTTTAAGAAAAGGAATGAGAGTCAAATCCGTTGATGTGCCATATGTTCATCCTCGAATACAAACAGATTTTGAGTTTGGCAGACCTGAATTTGATGAAAAAAGAAATTGGCAAAAAAGAGAGTTGATTACAGGTATAATTCATTTTATAAGACGAATTGAAAATTCAAGAAAAAAGAGAATAGCAAAACTTAAATGAAAATATTATATAGTTTTATACATGGCTAAAAGTGGTTCTAAGATAGTAAATCGCCCACAAAATTTGGACGAGGCGGTGGAGCAAATTGAGGGCAAGGAACTAAAAGCTTCAGTGAATGCCGTAAGGTCAGCTGGCAAAAAACTTTTAGAAAACGAATCCAGTGAGGCGGAAGTAATAGAAACGAAAGACGATGAATTTGTCGGTCATCACGCCATTGTTACTAAAGAAGATATTATTTCCCAGGATTTAATTTTAGGTATGCTTCACAAAGATTTCCCCGAAGCCCATTTTATTACCGAAGAAAAAGCTGGGGAGGATGCAGACCCTGAAGTAACAGGGAGAATTTTGTCCCGAGAAAATTATTCACAACATTTAGATGGCCTGGTTTTTGGTATTGACCCAATTGATGGAAGTAGTCAAAGAGCTAATGGTGGAGCTGAGTGGTCAATTTCGGTGGGAGCTATGGAAAATGGAGAGCATATAGGTGGCGCTATTTTTGCGCCAGATATTAAAGGCGGACAATTAGTTTTTGGAGAAAAAGGAAAAGGCGTTTGGGTTTCAGAATACGGGAAACCGCCAGTAAAGGTTGAAATTTCTAAAAATGAAGATCGGGATTTATTGATTTATACTGGGGTTGACGTGTGTTTGGATCCAAAATTTAATCGGTTTGTAAATGAAGTAGCCAATGACAAAAGGACTCGGACTGTAAAATCAGACGGGTCGTGCCCACAAGGTTTAATTATGGTGGCATTGGAAAGAGTCGATGCTTTTATTCAGCCAACCCAGAGAGTTTGGGATTGGTTTGGAGCTTTGCCTTTGGTTGAAGAATCAGGTGGTAAAGTACAATTTTACAGGTTTGAAGGCGGAGAGATAGTCCCAGTTGATAAACCAGAGAGAGCCGATTATGATCCTGAAAGTAGAAATTTAGGATTTGTAGCCGGAAGACCCCAAGTAGTTGACAGGTTATTTTCCCAACTTCGTGAGCAGTATGGAAAGCAACAAAATTAAATGAAAATATTTAGTTACAGGTGGAGCAGGTTTTTAGCCCTCGAAGAGGTCGCAAAACCCGCAAAGTGAATATTATTAAAATATATTAAATAAATATTATGAGCAAGATATTAGTTACAGGTGGAGCGGGTTTTATCGGTTCACAGATTGCAGACAAATTGGTCGAAGATGGTTATGAAGTGGCTATTTTGGACAATCTCACAACCGGTAAAAAAGAGCACTTAAATAAGAACGCTAAGTTTTTTAAGGGTGATATCCGGGAGCGCGACGAAGTTGAAAAAATTATCAAAGACTTCAAACCAGAAGTGATTTATCACGAAGCCGCACATATCGAAGCTAGAACTTCGATTGAAAATCCAGAATATGATGCTCAAATAAATATTATTGGTTCGGTTAATTTGATCAGGGCCGCTGTCGATAACGGGGTTAAAAAAGTTATTTATGCGTCATCAGGTGGCACAATTTATGGTGAAGTTGCGGACGAAGATCTTCCTGTCAAAGAGGATTTTGCGCTTATCAGTCCATCTTCCGCTTATGGAATATCAAAAAGAGTCGTTGAATATTACTTACAACTTTATCAAAGGTATAATGGGCTCACTTGGACATCGCTTCGATATCCCAATGTTTTTGGCCCGCGACAAGAGGGTAACGCCGAGGCGGGTGTGATTGCGATATTTACCTCCAAGATGCTCAAGGGTGAAACACCCACTATCAACGGCGATGGTCTTTACAAGCGCGATTATACGTTTGTTGAAGATATTGTCTCAGCTAACATAGCTGCCCTTTCTAAAGGCGATAATGAGGCGTTTAACATAGGTACAGGAGTCGAGACGACGACTTTAGAAGTATTTGAGGCCATTGAATCTATTTTAAAAACTGGCAAAAAACCTGATTTTGGACCGGCCAAGCAGGGTGATGTGAGGCGCAATTTACTTGACCCGTCCAAAGCAAAAGAAGTGCTGGGGTGGGAAGCGAAAAATTCTCTCGCTGAAGGTTTGGAAAAGACAATAAAATTTTACAAAGATTATTACTCATAAATGAGGGCACTTATAACTGGGGCAGCTGGGGTTATTGGCTCATCACTTGCCATCCGACTTATCCAGGATAAATATCATGTTATTGGTATCGATAATCTAACTGGTGGCAAAAAAGAGCATTTATCAAGCATTTTAGACAATCCCAAATTTACCTTTTACAAAGGAGATATTTTTAATAATTCGCTTTTGGACCGGGCGATGACGGGTGTTGATGTGGTTTATCATTTTGCGGCCAAGTCGGATATCAAAACCGTTGGAGAAGACGATTTTAAACAAAATGCGACGGCTACTTATCGAGTCTTGGAATCAATGAAAAAAAACAAGGTCAAAAAAATCGTTTTTTCTTCTTCATCTGCTGTATATGGTGAGCCTAACCAAATCCCTACTCCGGAAAATTACAGCCCACTCGAGCCAATATCTTTGTATGGTGCGTCTAAACTCTCAAGTGAAAGCTTGATAGCTGCTTATAGCCATCTTTATGAATTTAATTCTTGGATTTTTCGCTTTGCCAATATAGTTTGTGGCAAAAACAGAAAAAAAGGGACGACGGTAATTACTGACTTTGTAGACAAATTAAAAAAAGATAACAAAAATTTGCCAATCCTTGGCGATGGCCGGCAAAAAAAATCTTATTTATACGTCGAAGATTGTATTGATGGGATACTCACTATCCAAAATAGATCACAAGATATTGTAAACGTTCTCAATCTTGGGACCAATGATTCAATATTGGTGAATGAAATTGCTCAGATAATCACTAAAGCCATGAACCTAAAAAATGTAAATCTTACTTATTCCGGAGGCAAACGTGGCTGGCCTGGAGATGTGCCTTTGATGCTTTTAGATTCTTCGAGGGCCAATAAACTCGGTTGGCGGCCAAAATATGGCTCACTCCAAGCCGTAGAATTGGCTGTATCAGAACTACTTCACTTGAGCTAGTATTTTGAGACCTTCAGGTAGAGATACCATGGGAGACCACCAAAAGGCTTTTTGAATTTTGGAAATATCGGACTGTTGAGAGTAGATATATCCATTAAGCATAGGATTGGGAATATATTCTGGTTTGATATTTTTACCCAAGACTTTATTAATTACACCGACAAGCTGATTAAGATCATATTGTTTGGTCGTTCCCAAATTGAAAACATCAAAACCAAACTTTTTCTGGCTAAGTGACGCCATCACAAGCGCCCGGGCCACGTCTTCGACGTATATAAAATCTCTTTTTTGTTTACCGTCTCCATAGATAACTGGTCTCTCTCCTTTTTTCATCTGCCATAAAAATTGAGAAGCAAGGTTGGCATAAATTCCTTTGGATTGTTCACTTTTTCCATATACGCTAAAAAACCTAAACCCTAAAATCTCTAAACCATAAAGTTTACTAAAAACATATGCAGTATGTTCCATTGTGTATTTGGTGACACTATAAAAGTTGGGCGGTAGAATGATTGAGTCTTCAATTAAAGGTGGTGGATTATTAAAATAAAGCGAAGAAGTTGATGCAAAAAGTACTTTTTTAACATTGGTCTGTTTAGCGAAATTGAGTATCTGAACAAACCCCTCGATATTATTCCGATAGGCTTTGATTAAATTTTTTTCATCAAACATAGGGGATGCCGAAGCACCCGCGAGATGGAAAATGACGTCGACCTTACCCGTTTTTAGTAGATCTGAGTAATTTTCGACATCACCAATAACAATTTTTAATGAAGAAGAAATATCAGCAATGTTCGATCTATTGCCTAAAAGAAGATTATCTATTATTACAACCTCAAAACCCTCTTCCAATAGAACCCGTGATAAATTGGAGCCGATAAAACCTAATCCCCCTGTTACCAATGCTCTCATGATATTGTAGTTTTAATAATTATCATTTGTGTTATTCCAATTAGAGCTGCGAGTTCTAGAAACCTAAACCGTCAGTAACTAGAATCCTCATTTGGATGCGGAAATGATATACTAAAATTAAGATTATTTACAACACAAGATGATTGTTGCAATAGACCGAACGCCTACTCAGGATGCAAATAGGTATAGAGGGGTAGGGTCATACACCCAAAACCTCATTGATGAATATCAGAAAAATGAATGGGATATAGATTTCAAATATTTTAGCCAAACAGATCCAATTAAAGAAAAAGTAGATGTCGTTCATTATCCATATTTTGATCCGTTTAAGCCCACTTTACCCCTCAGAGCAAAATCTAAAATTGTTGTTACAGTGCATGATCTAATACCTATCCTATTTCCAGAAAAATTCCCCAAAGGAATTAGAGGATCAATTGTTTGGCTAAGGCAAAAATTTGCCCTTTCACATGTTGACCACATTGTTACCGATTCTGAATCTTCCAAAAAAGACATTCTCAAGTTGTTGGGTATCAAAGAAAATAAAGTTGATGCCATCCTCCTAGCGACAGATCGTATATTTTTAACTGATACGCCAAAGGTAAAATGGGATCAGAAAAAATTGGGGATAGAGGGAGATTTTATACTCTATATGGGGGATGTAAATTTTAATAAAAATGTTAATGGACTCATCCATGCATTTTCAAAACTTTCATCAGGTTATCAATTAGTAATTGCTGGGAAAGCGGCGGTGAACGACGATCTTATGGAAACAAAAGAAATTGTGTCGATGGTTGATAAATTGGGCATTTCAGACAGGGTTAAACGAGTGGGATTTGTATCAGAGGATGATCTATTGCAACTTTTTAAACACGCATCTTTATATGTCCAACCATCATTTTACGAAGGCTTTGGCCTGCCGCTTCTCAATGCGATGACGGCTGGATGTTTGGCAATTTCATCTAATAAATCATCTCTACCCGAAATTGGGGGTAACTCGGTTGATTATTTTGATCCATCAAACATCGATGAGATATCACAGATAATTGGGAAAAACCTTCAACTTTCAAAAGAAGCAAAAGCCAAAAAAATACAAAGACAAAAAGATCAAGCTCAAAAATTTGATTGGCATAAAACAGCTTTAGAAACAGCCAAGATTTATATTCGCGTGATGAACGCCTAGAATTAATATTCTTTGAGCAAGAATAAAATAGTAAATACAAACTTTCAGAAATAAATGTATTTTTTAGTATGCTCATGTAAACTTGAAAGACAATACCGAGGTCTAAAAACCTCGGAAGTTTATGAAAAAGTTTTTAAAGCTTGATCAAACCTCAAAATCTATCCTGTACATATTTTTAATATGGAAAGTTGCAGTTTTAATTGTCGCTTTTATCGCTATTCAGACGCTGGGTTTTAAACCATCATTTCCGTATTCGGAATCGCTACTAATGCCATATGGCCATCAACTTTTTTGGGGCTTTGGAAACTTTGACGGGGTTCACTATTTATCAATTGCCAAATCTGGATATTCCAATCAGTATACTCAGGCGTTTTTCCCTATGTATCCACTGTTGGTGGCGGTACTATCTATCTTCGTTCACAATCAGCTTTTGGCGGCCTTAGCAATTTCTCATATTTCGTTACTGATTGCCTTGTTTGTATTTTACAAACTCATTAGACTCGACTTTGATCGTGAGACAGCCCTTTGGTCTATTGTTTTTTTACTGGCATTTCCGACTTCAGTATTTTTTGGCGCGGTTTACACCGAAAGCTTATTTTTCCTCTTTTTAGTTTCTAGTTTTTACTTTTTAAGAAAACAAGAATGGGGTAAATCATCATTTTTAGCGGCTTTTGCCTCTGCAACAAGACTTGTTGGGATTTTTATCTTTCCATCGCTTCTTTGGGAATATTACAAAGAAAGTAAAATAAAAAGTTGGAAGGGTCGTGAGGTAATTGCGATATTTTTATCAACGATTGGGTTTTTGTTATATTCACTTTACTTAAAAATAAATTTTGGGTCATTCACTTTTTTTGCGACATCTCAAAACATTGCTTGGCAAAGAGAAGGATTTGTAACGCTTCCCCAGGTAATTTATCGCTATATCAAAATTTTTATAACAACATCGGTAGGATCGGATGCTTTTTTGGTTGCGCTTAATGAATTTGTAACAACTGCTTTTGTTATTCTAGTACTCGTTTTGTCTATTCGAAAAATTCGTACTTCTTACATATTATTTTCAGTTTTTGCAATTCTGACACCAACTCTTACTGGTACTTTATCGAGTATGCCCCGGTATTCTCTTTTAATTTTTCCGGTTTTTATGTATTTGGGCACTATAAAAAAAAGGCAATATCGATACGCCTTACTAGCGATGTTTATTTTGCTTTCGATATTTACCATTTCCCGATTTACAACCGGATGGTTTGTAAGTTAAATAGCTGTTATGTCCTTAATTCCTATTTTAATAGTTGCAACCCTTGCTGCGGTTGGAGCGCTTCTTCTTAAAAATGGCGCAACACAAATAGGAACTTTTTCTCTTGAGCTCTCAACGCTTTCTAGGTTAGCAACTAACTTATCGATAGTTTTAGGGTTCATTTTATACGGTGGGTCAGCCCTTATTTGGTTAACGCTACTATCTAAAGGAGACTTAAGTAAACTCTATCCTGTATTTGTAGGCTTTGACTTTATGATCGTCAGCCTCCTGTCGTTCTTTATTTTAAAAGAAGATTTTAGTTTGACTAGAATTGCAGGGATATTACTTCTTCTTATTGGAATTTACTTAATTTCAAGATCTTGATTGTTTACGGTTGAGCCTCAAGGGTGCCAGTGCTAAAATACTGACACTTAATTTTTAATGAAAATTTTTGTGATAATACCGGCTTTTAATGAAGAAACAATGGTTGCTAAAGTTATAAGTAAAATCCCTCGTCGGTTGGTAGGTGTTGGCAAAGTGACGACAGTGGTTGTAGACGATGGGTCAACAGACTTGACTAGTTTTGAAGCCAGACGAGCTGGTGCTACTGTCATCAGGCATTCGGTTAATTGCGGTTTGGGTGGAGCTTTGGGTACTGGCTTTGCATATGCTAAAAAAAATAAAGCTGATATTGTCATTACAATGGACGCCGATGGACAACACAACCCTTCAGACATATTACCCATGATCAAACAAATTAATAAAAAAAAAGTAGACGTGATTATTGGAAGTCGTATGATTGCTAAACAAAAAATGCCACTCGACAGGCAAATAATTAATTTTCTTGGTAATATTGCAACTTATGTTTTATTTGGGATTTGGACAAGCGATTCTCAATCGGGAATGAGAGCATTCACAAAAAAGGCTCTAGATAAAATAGAAATAAAAACAAATAGAATGGAAGTTTCAACAGAATTTTTTAAAGAAATAAAACGAAATAATTTAACATTTTCAGAAGTGGCAATCAAACCAATTTACACGATTTATTCAAGAAATAAAGGACAAAAAAATTTAAATGCCCTTGACGTTTTTTATAAAATATTTCTATCAATTGCTAGATAATGCTAATTAAACTAATCTTAATTTTATTCCTGCTCTTTTCAATAAGCAGAGTAATGCTGCAGCTTAAAAACAGCAATCTGACATTTAAAGCATTTATATTTTGGATGCTCATTTGGCTAGCTGCTCTAATCGGTATAGTGAACCCGGATTTGACGAGTCGGTTTGCCAAAATTTTTGGAATTGGCAGAGGAGCCGATATCGTAATTTATTTATCAATTGCATTAATCTTTTATCTTATTTTTAGACTTTCAATATTTATCGAAGATATTCGTCATGAAATTACCAGACTTACCAGGGAAATTGCCCTCCTGGAAATCAAAAAAACGAAGAGAATTAGGCGGAAGTGAGACTTCTTTATATAAGTGAGTATTTTCCAACATCTCAAAAGTTAGATTACAAAGGCGGCGTCGAAGCTCGGCTTACTCAAGTCGTTTCTAGGCTTTCTGCCTCTCATCAAATATCGGTGGTAACTTCTAATATTGGCACTAAAAAAGAGACTTTGTACGGAGCAGATATTTACCGTTGTGGGCCAAAAATTAAATATGATTTAGCTCCAAGCATTTTTGAAAGATTAATGTTTGTTGTCTCAGCAATAAACACCGCTTTGAAAATAGACGCCGATATTATTGAAGGTACTGATTATGTTGCTCATTTTGTTGCCTGGATTGTTGGTAAATTAAAAAGGAAGCCGATTGTGGCTTGGTATCCTGATGTGTTCATTGGTAGTTGGATAAAAAACATGGGGTTATTTTCAGGAATATTTGGAGCAATTCTGGAAAAATTTAATTTGTCCATGACATGGAATGGAATCATTGCGATAAGCGGTGTTACAAGAGATAAATTGACTCATCAAGGAGTGGAAAAAAAGAAAATTATAGTAATTGCCTGTGGAGTTGATTTAGGCTATTTATCCAAATCGCCAAAAGTCTCGCCTCGCAGTTTTTCATTTATTTGCGTGTCTAGACTGGTTAAATACAAACAAGTTGATAGGTTAATAAATGCACTAAAAAGCCGAGAGAAAGAACTTGGGGATTTTACCTTTACTATTATAGGAAGTGGTCCTCAGTTAAAACAGATAAAAAATACAATTAAGAATTATAAACTTCAAAAAAGAATTAAAATCATGGGTTTTATTGACAGTCATAAAGATGTTTTGAAAAACATTAAAAAATCTTCATTACTCGTGCACCCGTCATCAGTTGAGGGGTTCGGCATAGTTTTGGTAGAAGCCATGGCTCAACATACACCCTACATCGCTTTTAAGATTCCAGCGATTGCTGAAATTACTAATAATGGAAAAGGTGGTGTACTTATTAACCCGTTCGATTTTGATGACTTTGTAACTACAATCATTAAATTTAAAAATAATAAAGATTACTATCAGAATAAATCAAAGGAAGCTTCTTCACTCGTTAAAAAATATGATTGGCAAAAGATAGCCGATGAAACGCTAAATTATTATCAAAAAATATATGATAAAAATCGCAATAGTATCTGAGCCCTGGTTCCCGCTTTTAGGTGGAGGGCAAGAGCACGCCTGGAAATTGGCTACAATTTTAGCAAAAAAACACAAATGCAAGGTTACAATTTACACACGGTCCTTTGGTGATCAAGATCCTACTCAAATCAAAGTACCGACTGGAATAACTATTTGTAAATTAGGACCCAAATCTTCTTTCGATAATTTACCAAATAGGGTAATATTCCTATTTTTTTTGATTTTTAAATTAGTGAAGGATAGAAAAAAATATGATTTAATCCACGCTCATGCCTATATTCCTGGCTTTCCAGCCAAAATAATAAGTCTAATTATTAATAAACCAGTTGTTTATACCGTTCATGGTACAAGCTTAGGTATAAAAGGATTTCATAATAAACTTTATTCTTTATTAGAAAGGTTTTTGTTAACTCAAATAAAATATGATGCAGAAATTACTGTAAGTCGGGATTTTATTAGAATTCCTAATAAAAATATTAACGTCAGGTATATTCCAACAGGTTTTGATAGTAAAAAGTATTACGATATAAAAAGAAATCCTAAAAAAATGTCTATTCTTTTCGTTGGACGTCTTCATAAACAAAAAGCATTAAAAGAACTTATTTTAGGTGTGGGTCAAGTTCGTAAAAAATTTCCAAATATAATTTTAAATATTGTTGGCGAAGGAAACGAAAGAGAAAGTCTAGAAAACCTAACTAAAAATAAAGGTCTGGGGAAAAACGTTTTTTTTAAAGGAAAAATGTTATCAAAAGACCTAGAGAAAGAATATTCCACAACCGATTTATTCATCTTACCCTCTCACTTTGAAGGAAGCCCAATAACGCTTTTTGAGGCATGGGCTTGTGGTATTCCAGTTATAGTCAATAATGTCGGCGAGATGTCCTATATGGTTGAAGATGGAAAAAACGGGTACTTGCTTCCCAATAACCATCCTGCCTCTATTGCAAAAACTTTATCTTTTGCATTAAAAGATTCAAATAGGAATAAGGTAGGGTTAGAAGGTAAAAAAGCCGCAAAAAAATATACTTGGGAAAGGATGACAAGGGAAGTATACAAAGTATATCGGGAGGTTTTGAAATGACAAAAGTGTCTGTGATTTTGCCTGTTTATGACGCAAAACCAAGTTTTTTGACCAAATCTATTCAAAGCATAATTAATCAAACCTTTAAAGATTGGGAACTGATTATTGTTTTGGATCATTCTCCTGCCAAGATAAAAAGACTTACTCAAACTTTTCTAACAAACCCAAAGATAAAAATAGTTGAGAACAAATTTAATTTAGGATTAACCAAATCAGTAAACAGAGCTGTTCAAACGGCCCACGGCAAATATATCGCCAGAATGGATGCTGATGATATTGCCCTGCCCCAAAGACTTTGGGTCCAATATGAATTTATGGAAGCAAACAAAAATGTTCAACTCTGCGGCGCTTTAGTTGTCTTAATTGATTCTAAAGAAAAAGAATTGGGAGTAAAGATGTTTCCTCTGAGTTGGCATGCACTAAAGATAAATATTTTTCAATACAACCCAGTAATCCATCCAACATGGTTTTTTAGAAAAAAGTTTTGGGAAAAAGCAAAAGGTTTTAATGAAAAATTTAAATATGCTCAAGATCATGAATTTTTACTTCGAACCATTAAAAGTAATTCAATAGTCAATGTTAATGAAGTGCTGCTTAAGTATCGAGTTAATGATAAGGACGCAATATCTATAAAAAAACTTAAATCCCAACAATTGTTTTCTTTAAAGGCGCGACTTTATCACGTCAAACGCTACGGATTTTCTCTCAAAAATATCGTTTCAATCATAAGGGCTATGTTTTCATTGTTAATTCCTAAAAAAATTAATCTTTTAATATATAAACTATTTTTTTGGAGATGAAAAAAAATATATTACTTCTTAATAAAACTGAAAAAAGTTTTTGGGGAACCAATCATTCTTTAAAAGTAACGGATAAAAGAATTTTTGCAGATAAAGAATTTAGTTTTATTTATCGGATATCTTTAGGTGGACAAGCAATATCAATGGTATTGATTGCTTTGCAGGGAGTATTAAAATCTGGTCAATACGATTTAATAATTATTGGGGACTCTAAGATAGCGGTAGTTTATTCTTTTTTTAAAAAAGTTTTTAAAAATAATACTAGAGTAATCGTCGATCAATTAATTCTGCCAGATAATGAAGACGGGTTTGAAAAAAATAAAAACAAAATTAGAAAATGGATCTTTTCATCAATTGATGCATTTATTGTTAACTCCGATATCGAGAAAAAAATATATAGTCGAAAATTAGGCCTGCCGATATCTCACTTTTACTTCCTCCCAATATTTGTAGAAGATAGTTGGATAGATGGAAAAGAACTGTCTAGTAAAGATTTTGTTTTTTCTGGAGGAGGTGCGTTAAGAGATTATAAAACATTTTTTTCTGCGATTGTAGATTTACCTTACAAGTTTAAGGTAATGGCCTTTGAATATGCTCTGAAAGGTATAGAAAAGCCGAAAAATTGCAGGCTAATGAAGGCATCAAGTGTAGAAAATTATTTAAAAGAAATTAAAAAATCTAAATTTGTAGTAGTTCCTCTTCATTCAACTTCAAAAGCGGCAGGACAAACCACAGTTCTTCAAGCAATGGCGTGTCGTAAGGCTGTAATAACTACTAGTAACAGGTCCTTAGTTGATTATGTTGAAAATGGGGAAACTTGTTTACTAGTGGATCCATACGATTCAATACAACTTAAAAATGCAATTAACTTGCTTTATAAAGATAAAAAAAGAAGAAAAAAACTAGCTGATAATGGATATAAGAAAATTAAAGAAAATTTTTTACCTGATAAATATTTAATCAATTTTCAAAAAATTGTGCTTAAGGTATCTTCATGAAAAAAAGAATAGTTTACCATCCCGTTTTAGGTATCGATCCAGAGACTAATTCTGGTGGTGGGGTGTATGACCGAGAAGTTATAAAGGCTCTAGTTAAAAATAATATAGAAATAGATGCGTTACTTCCAAAAAGGAGAAACTTTCCTCAAATTAAAGGATTAAAAGTATCATATGCACCTATAAAACATATGGTTCCTTCTTATATTTTTAATATTTTTAGTTTAATTTTCTTTTTTTCTAGATATCAAAAAAATAAACCGTTTATCATACGCGTACATAATCCTTATTTTGTTGGGCCGGCAGCTGTCATTTTTAAATTATATCATCCTGATGTTAAATTAATCGCTTCATATCTTCATCTTGAGGATGGAAATTGGCGTTTTTCTTTAATTGATCGTCTTATCATTAGTAGATTTGATTGGATAATCACAGTCAGTGAATTTTCTAAAAAGGAACTAATCTCAAAATATAAAAATATCGACAAGAAATTAAGCGTTGCATATCCGGGTGTTGGGAAAGAATTCAGACCGACTAAAAAAAGTTTTAAACTTGTTATACATTATAAATTACAAAATAAATTTGTGTGTTTGTATTTAGGAGGTCTTAAAAAAAGAAAAAATCCGCTTTTTTTGCTCGAGATTGCAAAAAAAATTAATGATCCTGACGTCGTATTTATGATTTGCGGATCCGGGTCAGAAGAAAAAACGCTAAAAGGTGAAATTAAAAAACTAAATTTGAAAAATGTGATTTTAACCGGCTTTATTTCAGAAAAAAAGAAAGTGGATTTCTATAATTTGGCTGATATTTTTGTATTACCATCTCTCAAAGAAGGCTTTGGGATGATTGCAGCCGAGGCACAAGCATGTGGCAAACCCGCAATTGTTTCTGATCGAGGGTCATTGCCTGAAACTGTTAACGATGGTAGAAGCGGTTATGTCGTTGGTCTTAGTCCTTCCAGGTGGGCAAAGAAAATTTTACATCTAAAGCAAAATCCTAAACTTGTGTCTAAAATGTCCAAAGAAGCAATCGCTTTTTCAAAAAACTTTGAGTGGGATAAAAATGCAAATGAACATATAAAAGTTATTAAAGCATTGGGCCAATAAACAATTATTTTTTAAATGATCATTTTTTACTTCGTTCCCTATTTTCCACCCAATTCAAAAGGTGGTGCTGAAATATCATTAGAACTATTAGCATCTGAGCTAGTTCGGAAAGGCCACGAAGTCCATATTTTTACACCCAATTACAATAAGCCTGATAAAGAAATTTGCAATGGCTATATTGTTCATTTTATAGGGTGGGGCAAAGAGGGCGTATGGAGTTTGAACAACCCCTTATCGCTTTACAAAACCTTTCGAAACGTCCAAATGTTAAAAATTAAACCGACAATCATTGATAGCTATAATTGGCCTTTAGCGGCATGGTTTGTAGCTAAACAATTAAGAAAACCGTATGTTTTGAGTATTCGAGACCTAACCCCTCTTTCGGATTTAAGAGTAGATTTCTTTGCCCGGCGTTATAGTTTTTTGGAGTATTTCAAATCTCGTTTTGATAACTTTGGATTTTCTTTAATTCAGATAGCTTACGGGCTCTATGGGTACACGCTTACTCAGATAACCCATAAGATATTAAGAGGTGCGAACGGACTCACATTTGCAAGCAAGGCGCTTATGGTAGCTTACAAGAAGTTTAACGAGAATAGTATCGCTATAAACAGTATTGTTGTTGGGCATGCTAAGCAAATTGATCAGAAAAGGAAAATGCAAGTTTTATACATAGCCAGATTAAGCAAAGGGAAAGGCTTTAATTTTTTGCTTGAGGCAGTCAAATCATATATTGATAAAAAAAAGTTTAAGAAATTATCTTTTGTATTTATCGGAGATGGGGTTGAGCCAAAATTGGCCAGTAAATACAAAAAAAAGATTAAATTTTTGGGTAAATTGTCTCATGACCGAGTTCTGACACAAATTGGGCAAAGTAGAGTAGTCGTTGTTCCGAGTATTGTTTTTGATGCCATGCCTCGGGCAATCCTTGAGTCCCTCTCTCTTGGGACGCCGGTGGTGGCAACTGACGTTGGCGGATCACCCGAAGCATTAGGTAATGGGGGAATACTTATAAAAATTAACGATAGAAGTGGTTTAGAAAGCGCTATATTAAAATTGTCGAGCGATGACAAACTATGGATGGAATTATCCAAAAATGGTCTTTCACATATCAAAAAATTTTCACCCAGGATTGTAGCGTCGAGGGTAGAAAGGTTTTATGAAAAGGTTTTGTTATGAACGTTGGAATAATTTTGTCGGTTGGAGACGGGTTTAGAGGCCAATCCAAATCAGGACAATTATCACGGTTTATTAAATATTATCTTTATCCCTATTCACAATTTTTCGATAAAGTTTTTATATTTGAATACGAGAGTCCAAAAACTAAACAAGAGCTCAAAAATTATAATCTTCCAGCTAACTGCGTACTAATCAGTAATAAATTATCGTTTCATCGGTATATCTATAGTTTTCTAATGCCGGTTTTGAATTGGAAAGAGTTTATGCAAGTCAATAAATTTAGAGTGATGCAGGCAACGGGTGGTTTGCCCGCAATATTCGCAAACATAATTTACAAAAAAAAGTACATTGTTACTTTTGGATTCGATTATCACTCATTTGCTGAGGTCGAAAATCAAAAATTACAATCGATTTTGATCAAGCCTCTTGTTGAATATGTATTGAAATTTTCTGATAAGGTTATTGTGACCAACAAAACAATTAGTTTAAGTCTTCTAAAAAATGTAAAGCCTAAAACTATTTTTATTCCGAATGGGGTTGATACTCAAAGTTTTAAACCGAAGGATAAAAAAGAGGCAGATGTTAAAAAAATTCTCTTTGTCGGTAGGCTAGAAACGCAGAAAAATTTGGGAAATCTCATTAGTGCAATTGGAGATTTGGAAGATAAGAAAAACTTATCTCTAACCCTGGTGGGGGAAGGATCGCTTAAAAGAAAATTGATTCAGTTGGCAAAAGAAAAAAAGGTCAATTTAATGATAAAATCACCTATTGCCCACGAGAAATTGCCAAGCTTAATGAGAGAGTATGATTTATTTGTTCTTGTTTCTCTAATTGAAGGACATCCAAAAGTACTTTTGGAAGCAATGGCAGTAGGAATGCCTTGTCTTGTAAGTCAGGCACAGGGCAATATGGAGCTTTCAGAAAATGGCTCAAATTGCTTAGTCTGCGGTTTTGAGTCTGAAGAAATAACCCAAGGACTACAAAGACTTTTGACGGATTCAAAGATGAGAAAAAATATTTCAGAAAATGCCAGAAATTTTATTGCAAAAAAATATGATATTCAACAATTGGTCGACCGCGAAATTATTCTTCTAAGAAAATTATGATTAAAAAATTTGCAGTTTTAACATTGAAAAATTTTAAATATGGAAGTGCTTTGTCAATGAGGCTGACCAAACTCACGGGCAAGTCTCCCTACAATACCCACCCAAAACATCTAATTGGTCAATCCGAAAACAAACAATGGATTTTGGATCAAATAAAAACTACTGATACTGTTTTAGACATTGGTTGTAATGATGGAAGTATCTCACTACTTGTTGCAAAAAAATGTAAAAAACTAGTTGGCGTCGATGTTGATAGTCAAATTCTAGGCATTGCTGAAAAAAGGTTCAAAAAAGCAAAGTTGAAAAATTTTGAACTTAAAATTGTTGATGCCGAAAAAGCCTTACCATTTAAAGCCGGCCAATTTGATGTTGTTATTGCCATAGATGTGATTGAGCACATTAGTAATTATCAAAAAGCAGTCGAAGACGTATTTCGAATACTAAAACCAAAAGGTAAATTTCTTATGGCCGTTCCGAATGTCGAAACGAGTTGGAAACGACTGCAAAAGAAATATGGCTTTTTCTATTATTCCGACCCAGATCATAAAATCGAATTTACCAAAGAGCAATTAAAAAAGTTATTAACCAGCTGTAATTTTATGATTGAAAATATGCAAACGACCGTATTTGATACACCACTTGCGCCTCTGATTGACATACTCGGAGGATTTTCTCTTCCGTTATATCAGAAATTAAGCATTTGGAAGCAAAATTATGCAAAGTCTCATCCGAAAGAGACAAGCGGATGGAAGGTAGTATGCAGCAAAACTTAATCAAAGAGAAACTAATCGAGTATTACACCAATTATTATAGAAATGTTTTATCTTTGCCTGACTGGCATAGCAGGGTAACGGAAAGGCTGAGTGAAGAAGATCTTGAGTCAAAAAAAATAAAAAGAATTGAAAAAATGATTGGAAATTTTAAAGGCAAAATTCTATTAAATGTAGGTTGCGGCACGGGAGGGTTTAATATTGAAGCCTTTAAAAAAGGCGCAAAAATTTTTGCAATTGAGCCAGAAAAAGATGCAATTTTCATTGCAAGGTTAAAAGCGGATAAATTTGGGATTAATAAAAAAAATATAGTAAATGGTGTAGCTGAGAAAATACCTTTTCGAGATAACCAATTTGATATTGTTTACTGTTTTTCGGTTGTTGAACACGTAAATAATTTGCACCGTTCATTAAAAGAAATGATTAGAGTATGTAAAAAAGGTGGCAAAATATATATAGAAACCAGAGATTATCGAGGTTTTTATGAAGGGCATTATAAAATGTTTTGGTTGCCGCTTTTTCCGAAAAAAATTGCAGCAATTTATTTGAAAATAAGAAAGAGAAACCCTGATTACCTTTTTAATGGTATAAGGTATGTTACGTTACCTGAAATTGAAAATTTACTAAAAAAGACGGATAAAAATATTAAAATTATTAACTATTCAACGAGCCCTTCCAAATTAAAAGGAGCGATTAATTTTTTAATTTATTATTATTTAAAATTACTTCAAATAAATCCCAACATTGAATTAATAATCCAAAAATGAGACAGACAAGAGAGGTTCTCGTCTTCTTTCCTTATATGTCTGAGACGGGTTTACATCCTTGGATTAAAAACGAACTTCAAGTTTTTGATAAACTTGGGTATAAAAATGTAATTATTAGTTTGCCCTCTAAGGTTGATTTCAGTACATCTACTTTTAGGTTTATACTCCAGTTGTTATTACTTCCGATCCATCTATTTAGATGTTCTGTAATATTGATCCCAACTTCCTATTTAATGCTTCTACCAATTTTAATAGCCAAAGCTTTAGGAAAAAAAATATTTATTTCTCACTTATCGACAATGGGAGATCCTTCCGAAAAAATTAATACTCCATCGTATATAAAATATTTCATGAGATTATCAGATAAGGCCTCGTTTCATTCGGCTGATTATGTTTTGACATTTTCAGTTACTATTGCCAAGGAAATATGTAAAAAGCAAAAGTTAGTATTTGATGCGAATAAGTTTTATTGTAGCGAAGTAATTGATACCAAACTTTTTAAGCCCGAACCGAAGATTGATGCGAATTTGCGCAATTTAATGGGATTAGAGTCAAATTATGTTTTGTTTTATCACGGTAAATTTCACCCATTTCATGGTATGGAATATTTTTTTAAAGCTTTTAAAAAATTATATAAGGCCAATAAGAACGTGCGGTTAATTGTTTTAAGTTTCCCTAATGGAATGGAAAGGAACGTTCTAGATAAAGATATAATCAATCATCCAGGTATAATTTTTTTGCCACCGGTTCAATATGAAAAACTTGTTGACCTTTTACAGGTTGCTGATTTGTGGGTAGGTAGGTTTAAGTACGACAAAGAAGGTGATACTGCATTTAGCACATGTGGAGTAGAAGCTATGGCTTGCGGTAAGCCAATAATTACTTATAACAATATTGAGAATTCAAGGGTGATAAAAGACGGAGTAAATGGCCTGCTGGTTCCTGGAGAAAATGTAGATGCAATTGTTAATAAAATTAAACCTTATTTAAATCAAAGCGGTATGAAAACATTAAAAACAATGGGAGAATTAGCAAGAAAAACTGCTATAAAAGAATTTGATAATAGAAAATTATTGAGCTGGATACTAAAAACAACCCAGTAATGAAAAATAAAAAAATATTAATAGTAACTGATCCTAAAATCGGTATCATTCCAACAAGAGGAAGAGTTAAGAACGTAATAAATTTAATTGTTAGCAATATTTACAAACTTATTTTTAACATTATTATTTTCAATTCCTTAAGAAATAATAATGAAGTAACACTTATCTGCAATCGGTCTTTTGATTTGCCTAAAAATAAAGAATTAAATGTAGTTTATTACGATAATATTTTTTTTGAAGTAGATTGGTTAAGAATAAGAAAAAATATTGATAAATTTATAAATCACAGTATTGGCGGTTTTAAGTATAAAGGCGTAGATTTATCAGAAATTGTAAGAGACAGATTAGCAATTCATTTGAGCGTAGATATTTTTCCTTATCTTGATTATTTTTCCAATAACCTTAATTTCAATTCATTTGATGAAGTGAAATGTGTTACTCCCTTTTCAGCCTCAGAAAAAGTTGCAATCTGGATAAATAAAAAAAATAAGAAACGAATAAATTTCAGTGTAAAATTTATGTCCCTTTTATCTCCAGTTGCAAATATTGTCACATACAGTTTGGCAAAAAAATTTTCAAAAGAAAGTATTAAGCAAACAACTTCATTTATTGAAGAAAAAATTTATTTGAATGAAGTAGAAAAAAACTCTATTATTTTCTTAGCTTCTAGGCAGATACAGTTAAAATCACTTGTACCGATAATCGGAAAGGTGATCAGCTTAACAGGTAAAAGATGTTATGTGCTAACTGACAGTTTAAATTTTGAAAATTTTTCAAAAGATTTTACAAAACAAAAGATAGACGCAATTAATTTATTTGGAATCGTTTCTCCTTCAGATAGAAAAAAACTTTTTTTGTCCATTTCTAAAAAATCAGAGAAATGGTGGAATAATATAGTTGACAAAAAAAGGGAAGTTGGTAGTTTTGAAGATTTTGTGTTAAAAACTGATAAATTTTTTTTAGCGAATCAAGCGAAGTATATAATTCCATTAGCATCGGTTTTTGTGGAGTGTGGAATTAGGCTTTTTGACCAGACGTCTCCAAAAAAGATTATTTTATTTTCAGAGAAAAACTTTTCAGAAAAAATGATTGGACAATTGTCCAAAAGATTTAGTATTAATTCTATTTTGATTTTCCCTAGCAATAATACCGATGTCCAAGATATTACAAATTTTAATGTTGCAGATAACATTTTGGTCACTGGAGAATATATGAAAAGGAAGATAGCCAATCATGGAATAAATAAAAATAAGATTAAGATTGTTGGAGATCCAAGAATAACAAATTATAAGATTTTGAATCCTTTAGACGAGAAAAAATTTAGAAAAATAAATGAAATCAACGAAGATAAGAAGATAATTACTGCAATGTCTTTATACTCAACGGAAATTATATCTGAAAATGAAAAAAGATTATTTTTGATTTACCTTAATGATGCGATTTTAAAATTTAAAGATGTAACACTTATTATAAAACCTCATCCTAACGAGGACCAAGAGCTACTAAAGGCTCAGATTAAAAAATGGAAATTGAACTGCGTAATGGTTGATAAATACACAAATCTTTATGATTTACTTGGCATATCCGAGGCAGTTGCTTTTATTTGGTCGATGACCGGATTTGAAGCCATGATGTTGGATAAGCCTACAATTGCTGTGAATGTTTTTAGTAAGAATTATGATAGTTATATTCCGTATGGCAATTCAGGAGCTTCTTTTATTGCAATTAATCAAACGGAAATAGAAAAAACCATTGATCTTATTCTCAATAATCCTCAGTCGAACAGACTTAAACAGATGAAAAAAAATAGAAAAAGGTTTCTAGATTCCTTTATAAAATCTGATGTCGACTCATTAGATAAAATAGCAAGAGAGATTACTTTGTAGTTTGTTCAATTACTTTATGGTGGAGTCTTCAATTAAATGATAACCTGACATCAATATGCTTGGACAAAAGATAGGAGTCCAGTTTTTTAGTCAATTAGCCCTTGGCGGCTTGGGCCTTGCATCAACAACTCTCATTGCTCGTTTCGGAGGGGCTGAAGTTATGGGAACGATAGGCTATCTACTTGGGTTGTTGGGTTTATTATCTATGTTTTCAGATTTGGGTTATGCACAAGCTCACATTCAAAGTGTAGCCCAAGGAAAAGACCTTGGCAAATCAAATGGAACACTTGTGGCAATATACTCATTTTTAATCGGAGCTTTTTTAATTGTTTCTCTAATTTATTTATTCCTCGCATCGCAGCAAAATTCCATAATTTTTCTAAAGAGTGATTTACGGTTTTTATTTGTGATACTGCTTTTTTCTCAAGTCTTTTTATTCTTTGGGCAAACACTTCTTTTGACTTTTCAAGCGAAGCAAGAAATGGCAAAGCTAAATTTTGTGCTGATTACTTCGAAAATTGCTAGATTTATTGCCACAATAGTTATCATCTTTTTCGTAGTTAATAGCATTACAGTAGGGCTGACTTTTCTAATTGAGGCGGTAGTTGTTTTTATCTTATCCGTATGGTTTTTTAAAAAATTACCATTAAAGATGCCTAATGTTGCTTTCCTTAAGTCTTACACCAAGTATGCTTTGCCGCTAGCGATCTCTTTGCCCATTACTTACTTTAATGGAAACATTGATAAAATACTTTTGAACCATTTTTGGAATATAAAAGAAGTTGGTTATTATTTTGCAATTTTTGGCATCATATCCATGGCCCAAACTTTTTCTGGAGCAGCAATGACTCTATTTTTCCCCGAACTAGTTAAAATGACAAAAACTGGTTTCAAAAATGCCGAAGTATCTATTGCGCTGATGGTCAAATATCTATTATTAATTATCGTCCCGATAGTGGTTTTATTAATATTCTTTAGCAAAGTAATTGTTACCTATTTTTTAGGAGATGAATTCTTACCGTCCGCTCCTGTCTTATCAATATTTTCTTTATCTATATTTATTTTGCTCATTGCCCGTTTTTATGGGTATATCCTTTATGCTATAGAAAAGCATGCAATTTTGCCGATAATTAGCTTTGGGACAACAATCTTTTTTTTGTTATTTTTTCTCATTTTAGTTCCGAAAAGTTTTCTAAATTTACCTACCTTAGGCCTAGGAGCACAAGGCGCTGCTTGGGCTTCAGTATTGTCACTTTTGTTTAATTTAATCGTGGTCCTCTTTTTTGTTTGGAAGTATACAAAAATTAAACCTCATTATGGCGTTTTTGTTAATGCCACCGTGGGAGTATTAGATTATTTTATTATTTTGTATATCGTAAAGATTTTTGATCTTAATATTTTTAATCCTTTCAGTGCTTTTTTATTGACAATTGGTGTGTTTGTTAATTTTATAATTTTACTTTTCCTACTTAAATACTTAAAAAGAGAAGATTTGGATTATTTAATTAAATTATTAAACATTAAAAAACTCGTAAAGGATTCATTGGTAGAGTTTAAAGGTAACACAGAGCAATAACAAAATGATTGATTATTGTTTTTCTTTATTAGCAAAATATTTACCAAAATATAGTCGCCCTTTTTTGTGGGTCGGAGATTTTTTTGAAAGAAAGTTTAGAACATTCGATAACCGCCTAACTCGTACTTTTAATAAATCACAATATATTCCTTCCATGAATTCAAGGCTTGGAGGTGGTCATTCATCATATACAGATTGGTGTTTTCAAAGTGGTGTTTATTCAAGCCTGGTTGCTGCAGAGGTCGAAAAGCATGGCAGGGTGAGGGTATTAGATGTCGGCTGTGGTGTGGGATCAATAATCCCAGGTATTCTTCAAGTTATTTCAAAAGATTCTACTTATTTAGGAGTAGATATTGACCAAGTAATGATTGGACAGTGTAAAAAAGTGTTTAAAGACTCAAGGGTAAAATTTTCAGTAATTTCAGATACATCAACTTTTTACAAAACAAACAAACTTAATGCCCAAACTATCTCTGATATATGTAAACAGAAAAGTTTTGATGTAATTATTGCCAAAGCGTTGTTTGATCATTTAACACCCAAACTCATCAAAAGTTATCTTCATATCTTTAGGGGGGCACTCTCAAAGAATGGTCTAATTATAGCAACTTTCTTTTTGATTGATTATTCTTATCAAAATCAAAAAAGGAATTTCGGCAAACGATTCCAATTCGATGATGACTATATTGGAGAGAAAGGATTTAAATATTCTGCTAAACATAATCATATCCCTGAAGCTCAGCTAGCCATTGAAGATTGGCGACTGAAAGAGTTTCTTGATCAGGAAAATTTAACAATTAATGGTTTGTTAAAGGGTACATGGCGTGATGATGTAAATCACAGCGGTGTTGATATGCCTGATACGTTATTTATTTCCCACAAAGATAGATAATTAAACGTTTAATTCCAGTTTGGCCACTTTTTCCTTATTGATCAATATCGTTTCCTTCTCCAAAAAGCCTAAGTTATTAAACAATTTGAGTGATGGCTTGTTTGATTGTTTAATTTCAGCCAGAAGTGTTTTTAGTTTTAATTCTTTAGCTAAAATAATTGTCAGTCTTAAAATCTCACTGCCAACCCCTCTTCCTCTAAAACTTTTTTTTACGGCTATATTTACGATTGCTTGTTTTTGATCCACCTCAAGCCTAATCAGCCCTGCAATCTCGTTACCAATTACGAATTTATACATTCTTGAGTTTTTGTCGGAAAGTTTTTTTTGAAACCATTTGATATGTTCCTTATACGGAATTGAGTTTTGAGAAAAGGACATCGCTCGAACTTCTGGGTCGTTGTTTATCAACCAGACTGCTTTACAATCTGCTTCATCAATCATGGAAACTTCAATTTTTTTCTGATTAAGCATAGTGGGAATGTTATCTTTTTAAATGTGTAATTTCAATTATACAAGTTAATTATTCTGGGATATTTGGATTAGTATTTATTTGAAATAATGTGTTATATAATCCAGGCATGAAAATTGCGGTAATAATCGAAGCTAGAATGGGGTCAACAAGGTTGCCTGGTAAAATAATGGCTAAGATCGTAGGTAAGCCAATGCTGGAGCTCATGATAGAGCGTGTGAAGAGGTCAAAACTAATAGAAGAAGTAATTGTGGCAACGACCGAAAGCAGTGGGGAAAAAGAAATAATTAATTTAACACGCAGATTAAAGGTGCCCTGTTTTCAAGGTAGTGAGGAAGACGTACTTTCCCGGGTTTTAAATGCCGCCGTAAAGCATAAAGTGGATATTATCGTCGAGTTAACAGCCGATTGCCCTTTTGCCGACCCTAAAATTATTGATGAGGTTATTCAAAAATATCTTTCTGGGAACTTTGATCATGTTTCTAATATTTCTAAAAGATCTTTCCCTAGGGGTTTAGATGTGCAAGTATTCTCAACTAAAACGCTTAAGAAAGTATCGTCATTAACTAATGATCCAATTGATAGAGAACATGTTTCTTTATATATTTACAAACATCCTAAAGTCTTTAAATTAGGGCATATAATTGCCCCACCTTCTCTTCGTCGGGATTATAGATTGACTGTAGATGTGGAGTCAGATTTGGAGTTAACAAGAAGAGTCTATCAGTTTTTTTATCCAAAGAAAAAAGATTTTTCTCTGCAAGACGTCGTTTCGTTCCTTGATAAAAACAATCAATTAGCTGAATTAAATTCGAATGTTAAACAAAAGCCTATAGCAGGGTTTAAAAGAAATATTTCTAAAAGAACTTCAGACTCAACTGTTTATCGGGTAGGGATCATTGGCTGTGGAAGAATTTCTAGTATCTTTGATGATGATCCTAATCAGACATTAATTTATTCCCATGCTGGAGCCTTTAATGCCGTTCCAAAAACAAAATTGGTTGCGGCGGCTGATACAGATAAACAAAGATTAAAAGGGTTTGGTAAAAGATGGGGAGTAGACAAACTTTACTCCTCGTATGAAGAGATGTTGCAAAAAGAAAAATTGGATATATTGGTTATCGCAGTATCCAATCATTTACATTACGAAATTATCAAGAAAGCCTCCAAGTATCCTTTAAAAACAATATTTTGTGAAAAGCCCTTCACCGACTCTGTATTGAAAGCAAAACAGGCAACAAGTCTGTGTAATCAAAAAAATATTATTTTAACTATCGACCATTCTCGACGTTGGGATGAAATTACTCATAAACTGAACAAATATATAGCAAATGGTGAAATTGGTCCTATTGAAAAAGTGACAATCTACTACACACGAGGAATAGCTAACACCGGATCTCACATTATGGACTTATTGAGAATTTTCTTTGGTGATGCAATAAACATTCAATCTCTAGACCAAGGTGAAAATATTAGTAACGAGACAGACCCTTCCTTGACTGTAAGTGCAAATTTTGCCAATGGAACTCAGTGTTTGCTCTTGGGTTTTGATACCCTTAATTTTGGTCTCCTAGAATTTGATTTGGTGGGTAAAGATGGTAGAATCAAAATATTGGCAGGCGGAAGAGACGCTAAAATTTTCAAAACAAAATCATCACACACTGGGGCTCCAATCGAGGAATTTGAATTATTGAGTGGCGGTCTTGAAAATATGTTGGTTAAGGCTGTTTTGAATATAACTGACACTATTGAAGGTAAAGAGGTGATATTATCATCCGGGGAAGATGGGATCAAAGCATTAGAAATGGTAAGTGCCGCCTTAGAATCGAGTTTGACGAAGAACAAAGTCATCGATCTTCCAATGAGTAAAAATTCACTTATCATAAACTCAAGAACATAAGAAATATGGAAAAACTTGCAATTTTAGGTGGTAAAAAAGTACGCAATAAACCTTTTCCTCCGCACCCAATTATCGAAAAAGAAGAACGCGACGCTGTTTTAAAAGTATTGAAAGCTGGCCGTTTGTCTAGTTTTATAGCCTCCAAAGGGCATCTTTTTTTTGGTGGCGAATATGTTTTAAAGTTTGAAAAAGAATTCACAAAATACTTCAACATCAAATACGCCGTTTCTATGAACTCCGCAACAGCCTGCTTACATGCAGCGCTGGCGGCAATTGAGGTTGGTGAAGGAGACGAAGTAATTGTGCCACCTTATACTTTCACCTCGACCGCCTCATCAGTATTAATGCAGCGGGGCACGCCAGTTTTTGTTGATATCGATACAGATACATTTTGTATTGATCCCAAGAAGATCGAAGAAAAAATTACAAAGCGTACCAAAGCAATAATTGTCGTTCATCTTTTTGGCCGTCCGGCTGATATGGACGGGATTTTATCTGTTGCTAAAAAACATAACCTTAAAGTTATTGAAGACTGTGCTCAATCACCCGGCGCCTCTTACAAAGGCAAGCTAGTAGGGACTCTAGGGGATATCGGTGTGTTTTCATTTACTGAATCAAAAACCATAACAACAGGCGAAGGTGGAATGCTTATTACTAACAACGAAAAGCAAGCAAAAATTGCTCAAATGGTTCGTAATCATGGAGAAGCGTTGGTTGAAGGTCGTCCGAGGTCTTATGAGTCACTCATTCTTGGGTGGAATTATAGATTGCCTGAGATTGAATCAGCTTTAGGTAGAGTCCAGCTTAGTAAATTAAAAAAATTTAATAATATTAGAATAGAGCTTTCTAATTATCTATCAAAGAATTTAAAGAAATTTGAATTTTTAGAAATTCCTGAAAATCCAAATTACATCAAAAATGTATATTATGTTTATCCATTAAAATATCGTAAAGCAAAAATTGGTATTTCAAGAGACACTTTTGTTAAAGCTTTAAATGCTGAAGGAATTCCTATTGGAGGAGGTTATGTAAGGCCGCTGTATTTAAATGCAATATTTAATCAAAAAGGTAAAAAGTATGATTGGGGAACGTGCCCAGTAACCGAAAGGCTATATAAAAAAGAAATGATGCTGATTGCAGTTTGCAGACCTTACGCTACAAAGAAAGATATGGACGACATAATAAAAGGAGTTGGAAAAATAGCAGAGAATATCGCTCAATTGAAAAAATGGGAAGCGAAAAATGAGTAGTTTTTTCAATAATATTAAAGAAGATCTCATTTTTTTAGTTCTCCAATTTAAGGGTAATAGAATAAGTTCCGATCGGTATCTCTTGTGTTTTTTGATGAACTTTAGAACCTTCAGGCAAATAATTTTACAATCTAAACTTGGTAAAGTTGGTAAAAATATTGAGATTGATTCCAGCGTTACACTTGTTGGCACTAAAAACATTGAAATTGGCGATAATGTGAGTTTGTCTCACCAAACATTCCTTTCTGCTCGGTCAGGAAGCGCAGCAGCGCAAGGCAAGATTATTATTGGTAATAATGTTTCTTTTGCCCCAAATGTTTTTGTAGTAAGTGGTAAACATAAATTTACATCTAAACACGCATCTCCTTCAGAACACCCTGTAATTTATAATAATGTGTCTATTGGAAATGGAGCATACATTGGAGCAGGAGCAATTATTTTGCCTGGTGTAAAAATTGGCAAAGGGGCCGTTGTTGGCGCAGGGTCTATTGTCACGAAAAACGTTGGTGAATATTCAATTGTTGCATCCCCTCGGGCCGTTAAGCTAAAAGATTACCGTTAAAAATTGTATTGCTTAAATGTTAAGCTGAGTTCTGTCTAGATGGTTGCCAAAATTAGAACTTTTCTGCATATCAATAGATCAATTATTCTCTTAACTGTTTTGGCCGGTGGAATTTTTCTCTTGCCTTATATTGTTACTCCGTTATTTTTTACAAAAACCGATCAAGTTTTTTCAGGTATACCTAGAGGTGATTATGGAATTTACGCTTCACAGATGAGAGAAGTTTATGAAGGCAAACAATTTGCTGTTGATTCGCAGTTGGCAGAATATAAAAATAATCAACCAGCATTTCAAATATTAGCGCCATTTTTACTAGGAAATATTGCGAGACTAACTGGCAATTTTAGTTCTGTTTTTGCGATTGAAACATTTTTGGTCGGAGCTCTGTTATTTTTATTTAGTTACCTGCTAATGCTTGAGCTGACGGGTAGCAAGTTATGGGCGATTGCGGCAGGCTTAGTCTTTATCACCGGATATCCAATATTTATTTATATTTCTTCAGGGTCTTATGGACTGTCGGCGTTTTTAAGTAATGTTTTTTTGGTAGGGGTTATTCCAGTCAACCCAATGATCAGTTCAATTCCTTTTGGCACTCTTTACGCACTCTTAGAGCTAATTGCAATTTATTATCTTTATAAAAGTTTAATTAGTTCAAATAGAAAATATGTGATTTTTGCGACTATTTTTGCGGGATCACTTTTTTATACAACTATTTATTATTGGACTGCATATTTGGCAGGGTATGGAATTCTTTTTTTAGTTGCTCTTTTTTCCAAAAACAAAAAGATTGTTACAAAAATGATAGGAATCGGGATATTTTCTATCTTAATCTCAATACCCTTTTGGATTATCTACAAATCAAATTCAAATTTAGATGCATTTAAAACATTTGGATTATTTCACGCGCACTATCTCGAATATTTTTTCTCAATTCGTTATTTAATTGCCGCGACTTTACTCTTTTTGATCGCCAAGAAAAAAACTATTACAAAGGAATATTTTGTTATGTCTTTCATGCTCGGTGGAATTTTATGTCTTAATATTCAACTACTGACTGGATTTACAGTAAACCCAAATCATTGGCCCCCGAGGCTTGAAATATTTTTTATGTTCTTTTTAGTCTACTTACTTTTTTTGGTTACCAAAAGACTTAATAATAAAAATCTTTTAAATCTAAAATACAAAAAAATACAGCTACTGCCAGTAACAGTTTCAGTTTTGCTCGTTATATATATGATTATTTACCAAGTTAAATATTCTCAAGTCGGAATGAGGGGTCAAATAATTTCTGCAAAACAAAATGAACTCTTCAATTGGCTGAATGATAAAACGCCAGAGGATAGTGTAGTTTTGGGGTTGGGAGTCGAGACGGCTTATTACATTACCTCACAAACTCACAACAACGTTTACATTCCTTATTTGGGATTTAGCTTTGCTTCGTGGAATGAGCAAACTGATAGGATTGCCATCTCTTACAATTTATTGGGAATCAACTACAAAAAATTGTCTCAAGAGTTTAATAAACCCGGCTGGGTGGGGTCACATTATGTTGCTCAATATGATTTTCATAAATATTATTACATGTATGATAAAAACGCCTATCCAGAAGATGTCTGGAGCCAGATACAAAAAAGAGATCCGGTAAGAAACTGGTATGTTAGGTACCTGCCTTATCCCGAGAGGCAAAAAATTATGCAAAAGTTTTTGGATGATTCAAGTTTAACAATAGAAGCTCAAATTAATAAATATAAACTTGACTATATTTTGGTCGGTTCTTATGATCGGGATTTAGGATTTGATCAAGCAAGTATTTCTAAATTTAGTCAAAAAGTTTTTGATAATGGTGAGTATCAAGTTTTTAATATTAACAGAATTTAGACGTACGAAGATCGCAGTTCATGCAAATTATTTTAGGATATAATATTCAAAATTTATGTTAAATAATAATGGGATGGTTTTGGTAACAGGTGGCGGTGGATATTTAGGTTCGGTTCTTGTGCCAATGCTTTTGAACCAGGGTTATGAAGTAAAGGTAATCGATCGCTTTTTCTTTGGAAAAAATAAGATTGCAAAGCACTTTAAGGACAATTGTCAGCTTATAGAGGCGGACACAAGGTGGTATCCAAAAAAAATTCTAAATAATGTTAGATATGTACTTGATCTTGCTTCACTCTCAAATGATCCAATAGGCGATTTAAATCCTCAGAGAACATTAGATATTAATTACCAGGCAAGAGCCAGAACCGCAAGACTGGCTAAAGAAATGGGAATTGAAAAATACGTATTAGCTTCTACCTGCAGCGTATATGGTTACCACAACAATATTTTAGACGAGAAAAGCAAACTAAACCCTTTGACTGTTTACGCCAAAGCCAGTTCCTTAGCAGAGAAATCAGTTCTGAAACTCAACGATAGAAATTTTACAGTGACAGTTCTTCGTCAAGGGACTCTTTTTGGCTTATCGGAAAGAATGAGGTTTGATATTTTAGTCAATACTATTGTCCTTTCGATCTATAAAGACAGAATGGTAAACATAAAAGGAGGAGAACAATGGCGACCAATTGTCCATGTAAGAGATTCAGCGAGAGCGTTTACTAATGTGTTGGATGCTGATAAGTCTCTTGTCAGCGGTGAGATATTTAATGTTGGATCAACAAAACAAAATTATCAAATCGGTAATCTTGCCGTGAGGATCGCCAAAAGGCTGGGTCCCGATATTTCCATTAATATTGACACTGCTGAAAAAGATTTTCGTTCGTATAAAGTTTCATGCGAGAAAATTAAAAATAAGTTAGGCTTCCAAACGAAAGAGTCGCCCTATCAAGCAGCTAAAGAAATTTATGAATCTTTAGAAAATAAGTATGTCACTCCTTCAAAAAAAACAAAAACAATAGAATGGTATAAGGAACTACTCAAAAAAGATAAAAATATTTTAGATCAAAAATTTATCTTTACAAATTTTATTAATAAATCAAACCAGCAGATAGTAAAAAAAACTCTAAAAGTTAAGAAAATTAAAAAATGTTTGATTTGTGGAAGTCCCAAAATTAGCTTGTATTTATCCCTAGGTGTTAGTGCTCTGGCCAATTCCTTTCTGCTTCGCAGTAAATTGCGTGCTTTGGAGGTAAAAGTACCGCTCGATCTTTATTATTGTAAAAATTGTTATTTGGTGCAATTGGGGCATTTGGTGGATAGAAAAATGATTTTCCAAGATTACGCGTACTTTTCTTCCACGTCACCTCAGCTTTTGAAGCATTTTCAAGATTATGCTGACGAAGTATACAAAAGATTTCCTGCCCAGGCCAAAAGATTTACATTAGAAATTGCCAGCAACGACGGGATACTTCTTAAACCTTTTTTGAAAAAAGGATGTAAGGTGTTGGGCGTAGATCCTGCAAAAAATGTTGCCAAAATTGCCAATGAAAACGGAATTGAAACAATTGCGGATTTTTTTAATCTAAAACTGTCAAAAAAACTTCTTAAAAAGTTTGGAAAGGCAGGCATAATTTCTGCCAACAATGTACTGGCTCATACTGATATACCTCATGAAATTATTTCTGGAGTCAAAGAAATGCTTGCTGAGGATGGGGTTTTTGTTTTTGAAGCCCAATACTTTGGAGATTTGTTTCAAAAAAATGAGTTTGATAATACATATCACGAACATATTTTTTACTACTCCTTACACCCCTTAAAGATACTTCTTGAGCGTCACGGTTTAGAGATCTTTAATGTCGAGCATGTTGCTACACAAGGAGGGTCGCTTAGAGTGTATACGTCACATTCGCCGAGTATTTTTAAAATTGATAAGTCAGTTGCAAATTATCTAAAAAAGGAAAAAGATATGGGGCTTTATAAATTTGCAACGTATAAAGAATTTTCAAAAAGACCACCTCAGGTAAAAGAAAAACTTAACAGTATGCTTCTTGATTTAAAGTCTCAAGGTAAAAAAATTGCGGGCTATGGAGCGCCGGCAAAAGGCAATACACTTCTTCAGTATTGTGGAGTCGGAAGTAGTATTTTGGATTACATTACAGACGAGGCTCCGTCTAAAATTGGTAAATTTACTCCCGGTACCCATATCCCTGTTGTCAGCCCAAAAAAACTTAAAGAAGAAACTCCTGATTATATTTTGATTTTGGCATGGAATTATTCAGACGACATAATTAATAAAAGAGAAGGATGGTTTACCAAACACGGTGGTAAATTTATTATTCCTGTTCCTGAACCTTACATTGTTTAATGCCTCCAATGGTTAATAAAAATTTTAGAATCCTAATTACTGGTGGTAGTGGGATGGTGGGTAAGAATATTTCTTTTGGAGTAAAACCCAGTAGTAAAGAATTGGATATAACTAACTACTCTGATATTGAAAATGCGATTAAAAAATATAAACCGGAAGCAATTTTGCATTTGGCAGCTTTTATTGATATGCAAAAATCAGAAGAAGATCCACTCCATGCTTATGAGGTAAATGTTTTAGGGACTTTCAATGTTGCCAAGGCTTGTAGGAAATATAAAATTTATCTGACTTACTTATCCACCTGTGCTGTATTTAATGGAAAGAAAGCGTTGCCTTATGTTGAAAGTGACAAGACGGATCCACTTAATGTTTATGGTAAAACGAAATTAGCGGGAGAAATGATTATTAATGATCTGGTAAAGGAAAGTTTGATAATTAGAACTGGGTGGTTGTTTGGAGTAAATCCTAATGAAGATAAAAAGTTTGTAGGTAAAACTATATTGAAGTTTAAAAACGCGGAGAGAGTTGTAGCAACTTCTGATCGAATAGGATCTCCAACATATATAAATGATTTAGTTAGTACCCTAGAAAAGTTAATTAACCAGAAAAAGATAGGGCTTTTGCATGTTGTAAATGACGGCACGGCTTCTTATTTAGAGATTGCAAAGGCAATAAAAAAGTTAGGTAATTTTTCTGGAAAGCTGAAAGGTGTAAAAGCATCGGATATAGAGCCTAAAGAACTAAAAAGAGGGAAAATGGAAGGTTTGAATTCTGAAAAAATAAAGTTACGATCTTGGCAAGATGCTCTCGAAGACTACTTTAGTACTATCTAAACAACCTGGTTTTGAAGCCAGCTTTTGATATTAGATATAAAGCTAGCACTTTACACATTTGGAATGAGTAAATAGCTGACTTAAGAATACTTGCTGAAGTGTGGTCATCTTTGTAATTACATCGGACAGGAATCTCAGTAATTGGAAGATTATAGAATCTTGCTTGGGCGATGATTTCAAAACTAAATAAATAGTCGTCAGAAGTCGTTTTTAAATCCACAGTTTCGAGTAATTTTCTACTATAAACACGAAACCCGGAATGGTATTCAGTTAAAGGAGCGCGCAAGATAAGTTTGTCAATAAAACTTAAACCAATATTGGCCAAGTAGCGGGCAAGTGGCATCTTGTCGTCTAATGGTTGAGACAGATCAGTGAAGCGTGAACCGAGCATAAAGTCATAGCCAATCTTCATTTTTTTAATAGCCGTAGGGATTGCTTTAGGGTCATACTGACCGTCGCCATGAATCTCAACCAAATAATCTCCGCCAAGCTCCAGAGCTTTTTTCAAGCCAAATTTGATATTTCCGCCATACCCCAAATGCTTGTGCTTAAAAAGTGGAATATTTAGTTCCTTTGCAACTGAGGCGATATCGTCTTTCGATCCGTCATCAACAATTATTAGTTTGTCTAGAGAATTTAGTGGTATTCTTTTAACCGTGCCCGCTACAAGCAGCGCACAATTATAAGTCATGATAATTCCGACTACTTTTTTATTTTGTTTTTTATTTTTTAATTTGCTAATTTTTACCATCGATATTTTTGAAAATATTATTTACAGATTTTATCACTTTTTTAATATCACTAGTAGTCATTTTGGGATAAATCGGAATACTTATTTCTCGACTGTAAATTTCTTCGGCGATAGGGAAGTCTCCTTTTTTATAACCAAATTTTTTGTAAAAGGGATTAAGATGAATCGGCAAATAATGAACTTGGACTAAAAGACCTGCCTCGTGCATTTTTTCAAAAACTTCCCTGCGAAGTGCTGGATCATTCAGTTTTATGGGAAATAGGTGCCAAGCAGAGTCATAAGATTTCGGAGAGGTTTCGAACCAATTTTGTTGAGAAAATTCTTTAATATAAGTTTGGGCAATACTTCGACGACTCGCGATGAATTTATCCAGCTTTTTCATTTGCGAGATACCTAGAGCGGCTTGAATATCAGTAAGGCGGTAATTGTACCCCAAACTTTGCATTTCCTGGTGCCATGGTCCGTCTTTTTGAGTTTTGACAATGCCATGACTTCGAAATATCTTTAGATTGTCGTAATAATCTTTGTTGTTGGTCGCAACAATGCCTCCCTCGCCTGTTGTGATGCTTTTTACGGGGTGTAGGCTAAAAATAGTCATGTCGGCCTTACTTCCGATCTTTTTACCTTTTATACGCCCTCCCAAAGCTTGAGACGCATCCTCGATAAGGATGAGTTTGTTTTTATCGGTAATTTTAAGTAACTTATCATAGTCGGCGGGTCTGCCTGCAAAATCTACACTGATAATCGCTTTTGTTTTTTTATTTATCTTTTCTTGGACTTTTTGAGGATCAATACAAAAAGTGTTTGGGTCGACGTCGACCAAGACAGGTGTTGCCTGGCAATAGACAACACAATTGGCTGAGGCTACAAAGGTATAGGTGGGTACTATTACTTCATCACCTTTGCCAATATTTGCAGCGGCACAAGCACCGTGCAATGCCGCAGTCCCAGAAGAAAATGCCACTGCGTACTTTGCTCCACAATACTTGGCCACCGCTTTTTCAAAGTTTTCTATAGCGGGTCCTTGGGTAAGCCAATCCGACTTGAGGGTTTGGACAACTTCGGCGATATCTGACTTATCGATCCATTGCTGGGAATATCGAAGACCTTTCATATAGTCAAATCTCCAAGGCCCGCGTATTTAACAATTTTGGCAATTTCCTCTTGGACTTGATCAGAATTAAGGGGGAACTCGGTGCTATCATAATAAAACTCTAAATCGGGCAACCATTTTTTGACGTAGCGTCTGACCCGGGGGATATGAACAAGATCGGAGACAAACACCAGTGGCTCATCCAAATTTCTCTCTGAGATGCTTTTTATTTGAATTAACGTATTGGATACAAGATTGTGAATTATAAATACTTTTTCATCCGGTATACCCTTTTCTCTTGTCATCAGCTTGAGATGGCGATTTTGTTCGTCATTGCCGTCAATCACAAATAAAGGCGAAGGTGTTTTTTCGAAGAAAAGTCGAAGTGCTAGTTCAAAACGTCGTTCGGTGTCGCCATCGTCTTCGTGTCCCACATTGGTACTATCCAGACTTTCCCCCGAAAGGAGAACAATCGATCCGATTTGAGTGGGTAAATGAGATTTTTCGGAAGTAAGATTTGTAAATTCGTCTTTAAGAGTTTGTTCGATATCGCCTGGCATTTCAATCATTCAATCATTTTAAGAAGCTGTCTGCGGGTCAACCAAATTTTATTTTTGTCGCTACTATAAACAAATTTTTTGGGCAACTTTTTACCTCCAGCTACACGTTGGGTATCCCACCATTCAAATTCTGGTTCGATTACAAAAAATTTATCAAATTCCTTGGTATGATTTGATTCATAATTAGTAAGAAGTGTTTCGTGAATTTTTTCTCCAGGTCTAATTCCAACTATTTTAACCTTGGCTTTAGGGGCGAGTGTAAGGGCTAGGTCAGAGATTTTCATACTTGGAATCTTTGGAACAAATATTTCTCCGCCGTTCATGAGTTCTAATGAGTTAATTACAAATCTGACCCCGTCTTCTATTTTGAGCCAAAAACGGGTCATTTTTTTATCGGTTAGAGTGACCTCTCCCATTTTTGACTGTTTTTTAAAAAGTGGAATAACGCTTCCGCGACTGCCCATTACATTGCCATACCTAACAACGGCAAAACGAACATCTCTTCCGCCAGCGTATGAATTGCCTTGAATAACGATTTTTTCAGCACAGAGTTTGGTGGCCCCATAAAGATTGACTGGATTAACGGCCTTATCTGTGCTTATAAAAATAGTTTTGGGGACATTGCAGTCTATCGCTGCCTCGATTACATTTTGAGTTCCCAAAATATTAGTTTTGATTGCCTCAAATGGATTGTATTCCGATGAAGGGACTTGCTTAAGAGCTGCTGCATGGATTATGAAATCGACTCCTTCAGCCGCTCTTTTTAATCTTTGACCATCTCGAACATCGCCGATAAAAAATCGAAGAATATCCGAGTGGCCTTTGTATTTTTCTTGAAGCAAAGATTGTTTGAGCTCATCGCGACTATAAATCCTCAAACTCTTGACGTTGTGGTTCAGGACTATTTCTTTTATGAACGCTTTGCCAAAGGATCCGGTGCCCCCAGTTAGCAAAATTGTTTTATCATCTAGAATTGACATTTTTGCGGGTCAATTATGAGGCTCATAGGTATAAATTTCAACCGCAGTCTCTAAGTAGGGTTTTATTTCCGAATGAATAAGCCTGTAATTCTCGTTTTGAATCAAAATTCCAGGTTTGTTATTAAAGATTAAGATAGTTTTTTCTTCGGGAGGTGATGGGATGGTGTCTCTGTCAAATGCGATTATTTTATAGCCTTTAAGATAGAGGTTTAGACTATCCTTTAAATGCCCATTTGATCCTTCCACGTAAATAACAGCACTCTGATCGATATTTTTTTGAATATAATTTGCAGTTTCTTTTATTCCATAACCTGAAGGCCAATTGGAAATTAGCTGCCATCTCTCGTTGTAGTGATAAAGTGCTTTTGAAGGTGAGTAAAGTATATTAAAAGAGAAAATTAATTGAGGAATAAACAATAAGAATATTGCCATTGAAAAAAGGTTCTTTCTCTTGATCAATAAATTTATAAAGTAAGAGAGTGAAATAATAAGTGGTGCAAATGCCACTAGTTCGTATCTTGGAAATAAGTTTTTGACTAGCAAGGATTGTACAAAAGTGGGGATTATAAACCACAGCCCCAAAATTAAAAATTGTTTCTTTGATTTTAAAAGAAAAATAAAACTCAAAAATGTTAACCCAAAAATTGGAATTGTGAGATAACTTTTAAGCCAAGACACATTGGCAGAAAGATTAGTTGTTAATATTTTTATAAAATTGTCTTTGCCAAAATCGGTAAAATCAGCTGGACGAAAATCTGAATAAATTTGGTAGTTCTGAGAAAAAATAAGCATCTTAGACAAAATGGCACCTAGGAGTAAAAAAATAAGTATTTTTATTGTGTTTCTAATTAAATTTTTATATTTAGGGTAATATGAATTGGCCAAATTCGAAAGAACCACAATTGGGAAAATGATAGTAGCTGATTGTTTGGTAAGGAGTGCCAAACCCGACAAAAGTGAAATAAATATTCCATTTAGTTTCCAATTTTTTGGGAATACTAAAGCAAAATAAACGAGCCATATGCCAAAAGACGCAAGAGCCGTTTCCATAATGGCAAGTCGGTCATAGGTTAGTGTAAATGGTGAAATAATATATAGAAGTCCAGCAATAAAAGCTGTTTTTTTGTCGAAAAGAATTTGACTAATTTTTACAATCCCGAGCATTGACGCCATTCCAAAGGCAACCGAGGTAAGTCGGGAAGCGATCAGAAAGTCGGGAATTATTTTTATGAAAATGGCCTGCAAAATCATGAATAAAGGAGGTTTGGCTACAGGTAAAATTAAACCTGCATCCCAAAATGAAAAAGGAGAGTCAGCAATTTTTAATGCCAGGCTTATATAAGCCGATTCGTCTTGAAAGATAGGAAGATTTCCTAGATTATAAATGCGGGTAAATAAGAAGAGTGCGCTCAGCAACAATAAATAAGATTGAAATTTATTTTTCATTTTTTTGGGCTATTATTAACATACTGCCTTTATCAAAAGGTATTAGTTTTTTATTAATTTGTGCAAGCACTGCGACCTTCTCTAGTGGTCTAATTAAAATAGAAAATAGTGGTATGTAATACCTAACTCTTTCTAAAATATACTCGATTGATAAATAATGTAAATCTCTAGTTATTTTGACTTTATCAAAACCTGAGAGCTTTAAAAGCTGAGTCATAGATTGAGGATTATAATAAAAAAGATGTTCGGTCGGTTTGTATTCGAACCATTTTTTACCAAATAATTTTGATATCAGAGATTTTTGATTGGGGGTAGTCATTATTATTATTCCACCCTTTTCTAAAATACTGTTGGCCTTTTTAAGCGTAGACTTAGGATCAGGTAAATGCTCAATTGTTTGAAACATAGCGACAACGTCAATTTTTTTATTTGTTTTGTAGTTGCTAAAATCCGATCTTTGAATATTAAGATTTAACTCTTTTTTCCCAAAATCGACACAGTATTTCGAAATTTCGATACCTTCCACGTCAAATCCTTCTTTAGAAGCCTTATCTAAAAAGAAACCCATTGCCGATCCTATTTCAAAAATAGAACCTTTTCTTATGTATCGCTTTATCTTTTTAAGAAGTCTTAAAAAGTAAAAATTGTGTATATATTGATCCTCTTGATATGAGCGATATCCAGAAATGTTTTTCTTATTTGATGATTCTCTTTTGAAATAAAATTCATTGTAAACATTCTCCCTGTCATCTTTTTTAGGCTGTGGTGTTAGATACATAAGTCCACAGTTTTGACACGAAACAATTTGAGAAGGTGGTTTGTCGAATGATAAATAAACTGTGAATTTTTCTGATTCACAGTTGTTACATTTGGTTTGATGCATGTCAATATTGATAAAACTTGATTTTGACTAAGTCGATAAAAGCTGCGATTGAACGTTTTGTATTATATCTGATTTTACTATCGGGATGGTGTTTCCATTCAACCCCGACTTCAATTATTTTCAACCTCTTTTTCTTGGCAATATTTAGTATCTCAACATCAAAAACTGGGCTGATTATTTTTTGTTTTGAAAAAATAATTTGGGATGCTTTTTGCGAAAATCCTTTAAAACCGCACTGGAAATCTTTAAAATCTAAGCCTGTAACCCAGCGGCTAAAAGTGCCAAAAATTTTTCCAGCTAACTCTCTTGATTTACCTTGAGTCTGTCTAATTTTTGAAGTTTCCATGCCTCTCGAACCAATAACCACATCACAATATTTATTTTTAATAGGATCTAAGAGTTTTGGAATCTCGCTTAAAGGCGTAGATAAGTCGGCGTCGATAAATATCTGAGTGTCACCTTTGGCTTCTTGCATTCCCGACCTCACAGCGCCGCCTTTCCCTTGCCTTTGACCAAACACAATTACATTGAAATCGGCAAAGTTTTTAAATTTACTTCTTAAAATATCTTCGGTCTTATCGGTCCCATCGCAAACAAAAATAAGTTCAGTTTTAGGATGAGTTTTGACGTAATTTTTAAAATGAATAAGGGTCTTTGAGATTCTTTCGGATTCGTTATACGCAGGAATTATTAGAGATAGACTGATTGTTTTTTCAGCCATTAACAAATATATCTAAACTTGATTTCTCCACCAGGCAAGTACATCTTCAATTGTTTGATCGAGCGGTATTTTTGGTTCCCACCCGGTGTCTTTTTTAAGTCGGGTGTTATCACCCAAGAGTATTGGTTCGTCAGTAGGGCGAAGTCTGGATTTTTCCACAACCACTTCGGGCTTGGCTGTAGTTTTAGTAAGAATAATATCAAGGACTTCCTTAATTGAAGGCGCCTCGCCCGAGCAAATATTGTAAGGGGTTGCAACTTTGCCTTTTTGAACTATTGCCCAAATCGCTGCGACACCATCCTTAACGTCCAAAAAGTCTCTTTTGGCCGAGAGATTACCTACAAATAATTTATTTTCCTGCTCACCTTTTTCAATCGTGGCAATTTGGCGACAAAACGTTTGAATAACAGACCTTTCACCTTGTCCCGGACCGACTTGGTTAAAAAATCTCGGCAAATAGGTTGGGATTTGAAAATTTTCGTGATATTCGTATCCCAAAAGTTCCTGAGCCAATTTTGAAATTCCATAAGGGCTCAGAGGCTGCTGAATGCGGTCTTCTTTGATTGGGACTTCGGACTCTTTGATAAAACCATATTGGTTGGATGAGCAGGCTATCAGGACTTTAATTTTGGGATCCAGGTTTCTAACTGTTTCTAAAATATTAATAGTGCCATCGATATTGGCTCTCATAGTGGTCAATGGGGCGTTCCAGGATTCTTTGGGGTAACTTTGCGCAGCCAGGTGGAAAATAATATCAGGACCCACAGATTTGATGAGATATTGAGTCGAGTGAGCATCTTCCAAGTCGCCTTCAACAAATTTTATTTTGCCGTACAAATGATTGAGGTTGTCGTTGCTACTTCGAAATCTTTTAAGTCCATAAATCTCAGATTCTGTTTGTAAAAGAAAATCGGCGAGGTGGCTGCCGATCAGACCTGAGATGCCAGTAATTAATATTTTCATTTATTGATTGATTTCTTGGCTTTAGTTATTTAAAAGTCCTCTTGTTTTTCGCCTCTGAATCTTGCATTGGAATTCCAAATTTCCTTCAAAAGCTTTGGGTCATAACCTGCGCTTTCGCAAGACCTGATAAAAGCCATCAGATCCTTAGGGAAGCATTTGCCTCCAAAGCCTCGAGAGTTTTCATAAACAGCGGTATGCATTTTTTCAACGCGTGGATCAAGCGCCCATCCTTCCCGAACTTCATCGAAATTTGCTCCTAAATATTTACATGCTTCGTAAAATTCGTTAGCAAATGTCACCTTCATTGCTCCCCAGACATTTTCCATGTATTTAATTATCTCTGCTGTTTTGGCGTCGGTTTGATAATAGAAAGTTCGCGGACTAAATTTAGGTTTAAATATCTCTACACACTTGGCAGTATCTTTTTTGTCTCCTCCAAAGATATGAAAAGGCCAACCTTTTGGAGCCCATTCTGGAGGAATGTAATAACTCGATTCTCCAAAGTACTCCGGAGAAAAAACAATGTTTTTCTTGTATTTCAGCCTTAGATTATCGGTTGTACCCGGTTCAATTGTGGATTTGATAATGATCAAAGGAGGGTTAATCTGGGAAGCTACATCTTCAACAATCGATACATCACAAGATCCATCCTTGTTCATAGGGGTAGGGACGCAAATAAAGGCAACATCGGTTTTGTTGACTTGCGATATTGAAGCAGATTCCTCGATCATTGGGTCACGGATAGCAGTAACCCAGTCGTCAAAAATTAATTTCATTGCTTTGCCTACATGTCCAAAGCCGATTATTGAAACCTTGTATTCCATTTTCAATGTTTCGCTAATTTAATAACATTTGAGTGTGATTTTTCAACCAGCGGTTCGTCTCTAGACCTTTATCGCATGACAAGAAATAAATGATCCAGTTTTAGAAGGAACAAAATTAAACATGGTATGACGATTTTTTATAAGCCTGATTGCTCCAAATAGATTTTGAAAGCGCCCGCCTTCTTCGCCAATTTTAACTACTCTGAATTCTAAACGTTCAAGTGTGGTCGAAAGACTTTTGGTAGTAAAAATATTTATATGAGTTTCGTCACCATACCATCGACGTTCCGTCGGGATATAAATAAAAAGTATACCGCCTTTTTTTAATACCCGGTGACATTCTTTCAGTGTTTGGTAATAATTCTCAACGTGTTCTAAAAGAAAAATTTGTATTACTGAGTCAAAAAAATTATCTGCAAATGGCAAATGGGATGTATCTATATTGCATACTTTAAACGTTGCCTCAGGGAACAATTTTCGAGCGGTTTTTATTGCATGTTTGGAAACATCTACACCATAAGAATCAAACCCAGCCTCAATAAAGGGTTTTAAAAAATACCCATATGCACAGCCGACATCTAGTACTTTGCCCTTTTTTAATCCTAAAGAAACAGTCTCTTTAAATTTTTTGGCAAAGACCGGATTATTGGCTTGGGTTTCGTAACCGCCTTCGTAGTGTTTATCAAAATACTTGTTGGAATATCGCCCATCCGGGTCTTTTGACTTCATAATTTGTTTAGCGCAAGTATATATTAAAAATGATTTTTGGATAAAAGTCTAAGGCTCTTTAATTATTATCCCTTTTGAATTAAAATCGCAGAGGCTTTAGTCTTTTGACTCGGTCAATGTTGTATTAAACAGGGTAGGATTCCCACACTTTGAATTGGTAAATGAATAAAACACAAAAAATTGTTGCAGATGTCTGGTCCGAGAGGATCAGGAATTTAGATAAATACCCAAAGTCCTATATGGATGCTAAAAAAGCCGACGCCAGACTAATCTCCTTGATCCGGCAAAAAACAAAAATATTGGATGTGGGGTGTTTTTTCCCTTATGAGGCCATGAGGTTGGCTGCCGATGGATTTAACGTGACTTCAATTGATTTGTCAGATGAAGTCATTTCAAAATCAAAAAAATTACCAGAGGTAAAGAAACTAAAAAATTTAAAATTTGAAATAGGGGATGCCACAAATTTGAAATATCCTGATAAATCTTTTGATGTAGTTTTGGATCTAACTACCTCTGTAATGATTCCAAATTGGAAAAAAGCGATTAAAGAATATTCAAGAGTTCTAAAAAAAGAAGGGGAAGTTATTGTGGTAACCAACAATAAACTTCAGCCCCATGCGATGATCGAACTCGTTAGGCAAAAGCTTAATAAAAATATTCATCTAAGGTGGGGTTATTTTTCACCGACTTATCCTTGGGAATTGAAAAAAGAATTAGAAAAGAACAATTTTGAAGTTTTGAAATTTGAATCTGAGGTTATGTGGGTAGCTGTTATTCCTTATGGTGTCGATAAAAATTTTGGAAATTTGTTAAATAATTTGAAAAATTTTATCCCCGCATTAAAATACTTGGGGTGGCGTTATGGTTTTTACGCTATTAAGAAATAATGAAAAAGATGATACAAGTTTTTTCAAATAGTCATTCCGAAGAAGAGGTTCGCGCAATTCGGAGGGTATTAAAAAGTCATTGGACTGGTTATGGGTCTGAGGCAAAAAATTTTGAAAAAGAATTTGGTGAAAGGATCGGCAATTCGAGAACTCTTCTGACAAATACTTGTACCGCGGCTCTCTTTATGTCAATGAAAATTCTAAATATTGGGAAAGGTGATGAAGTTATCTTGCCAACCATTCATTTCCCTGGGTGTGTCAATGCAATTATGCATGTTGGAGCAAAACCGATTTTTGCTGATGTTGATGAAGAATATTTAAATATAATGCCGAGTGAAATAAATAGGCTTAAAACCACCAAAACAAAAGCTATTCTTCTTTTGCATTACGGTGGACATCCGGCCAATTTTTCCGAGGTAAAGAAAGCGGCAGGTACAATAAAAATTATTGAGGATAGTGCGAATTCGCCTTTTTCCATATATAAAAATAAAAATTGTGGAACACTAGGCGATATAGGGTGTTATAGTTTTGATGCGATGAAAATATTAACCATGGGGGACGGCGGGGCGATTACTTTGAAAAATAATACGCTTTATGACCGGGCCAAAGTATTTCGCTACCTTGGGCTATCGCCCAAAGAATCAAGTGGGATAGATTCTCTGAAGGAAAAGAAGAAAAGATGGTGGGAGATTGATATTGTAATTCCAGCTAACAGGCATACCTCCAATGATATATTGGCATCAATTGCAAGAATCCAACTTAAAAAAATTGACTCTTTTCTAAAAAGAAGAAAAGAAGTTTGGGAAAGATATCAAGAGGAACTAGGTAATGTTGACTGGATTAAAACGCCTCCTCAACCACTGACTGGCACCACGTCTTCATATTATATGTATTGGCTAAGGATTTTGAATGGAAAAAGGGACGAATTGGCAAATTATTTGGTAAATAATGGAGTATATGTCACATTTCGATACCAGCCACTTCATTTGGTGGAAGCCTTTAAGCAAAAAGGGATTCGTTTACCCAATGCGGAAAAGGCCAATGAAGAGATTTTAAATATTCCCCTTCATCAAAACTTAACGAATTCTCAGGTTGCCTATATCGTAAAAAAAATTAAATCCTTTCGATAATTTTCTAAATTTCACAAGGTTTGGCTTGTGCTAAAATTACCAGATATGACAAGGCAGCAATTGAGTTTAAAAAAAATTAACCCTCTGTATATTTTTCTGGCTGCGGTTTTGTTGAATGGTTTATTTTGGGCAGTCCTTGTTCCTATTTGGCATACTCCTGATGAGGCCGCTCACTTTGCCAATGTTCAAAACATGGCAGAATACGGTCAAATGCATCCAAGTGGGGGCAAAGACCATTCACAAGAATTGTTATTGTCTGAAAGGCTCTTGGGTACAGAAAGAGGGAGTCGAGGGACAAATAAATTTACTTTTCATCCTGAGTATAGACTCGATTATTCAAATAATGTAATCGGGCCCAGAGAGTCAGAAATCAGCAATTTTCCAAAAGAATGGAGAAGAGAGTTGGTTAAATCAGAATCGACCAATTACCCACCCGTTTATTATTTCCTGTCGGCCATCACCTATAAAATTGCGAATAACGGTGATCTTTTTACCCGCGTATTTTTTGCTCGCTTAGTGTCAGTTTTGTGTTTAGTTGGAATCGCTTTTACTGCTTTTAAAATCTCACAATTATTATTTCCGAAAAATATGCTCTATCAGCTTGTGCTGGGAAGTATGGTCGCTTTTCAGCCAATGGTCACTTTTACCTCTGCCGGAGTAAGCAGCGATCCTTTGTCTAATCTTTTATTTATAGCTTTTTTGTATATGGGAGCTAGATTAATAATATCCAGAGTCAGTCTAAAAAATGTTATTTTAGCTGGGCTGATAACAGGGATTGGGACTTGGACAAAGCCCCAATTTATCATTACCGTTCCGATTTTATATTTTTTAATCGTTATAAAGTCATTCAAAAGTAAATCAAGGATTTCATCGCTTACTAAATTTAGTTTTGTTTTTGGTGTAGTTTATATAGTTTCAGGGGGTTTTATCCTTTTTCAGGAGATTATTGGAAGATTATCAGCCAATGTAAACCCGCTTCCTTATGTAGAAACAACAGATAATGTGTCTAGCACCCTTCCCGCTATTAGTTTTACAAACCATCTCGTTTGGACTCTTAAACATACTTATGCCGAGGTATTGCCCTGGTATTGGGGTGTATTTGATTGGTTGGGCGTAACTCTGCCGCCGGTGGTTTACCGTGTAATCAATCGCGTTATTTTGATAGCAGTTTTGGGATTTATTCTTAAAATAATATTTAGCATCAAGAAAAGAGATTGGTCGAAAAATACTCAAGTGGTAGCTTTTATGGTCGGATTTGCCTTATTTTATTTTGCTGTCCTTACGTGGTGGGACTGGGGGCACTTTAAAAGTGTTGGTTTTTCACTGGGAATTCAAGGAAGGTATTTTTTACCCGCGGTATTCCCACATATGTTAATAATTTTTATTGGGTTACTTACACTTACTCCAATTAAATTCAAAAAATACATTGCATCGTTACTGGCAATCGGAATGATCACACTCAATCTTATTAGCCTATACGTTGTTGCGCATGCTTATTACGATACAAACAATCTTTACAATTTTCTGATTCAATCGAGTCAGTACAAATCGGTTTTAATAAAATATCCATTTAATGCAATTATTTTAGCAATTTACTTATTTAGCTTAATTGGGCTTATTTATATTTTGACCAAAAATGTTTTGCTAAAAAAAGGTATTAATGAGTACAAAATTAATTAAATCTCCACTTTGTATTTTATTAATGTTTACCTTTATAAAGGGCATAGTCTGGTCTGCAGTGATCCCTCCTTTTCAGGCATCGGATGAACAAAATCATTTTGCCTATATTCAATTTGTTGCCGAAAATGGCAGAAGATCGATACCCTGGTCCGAGAAAAATATTTCTGAAGAACTAGCATTGACTCTAAATCTTACTAGTTTTAGCTCCACTGGTACCCACCCCTTCTATACGTTTCAAAAATCTAAAACCACAAATGGAATAAATGAAGACGAAATCAATAAACTACCTTTTGAGTCGAGAAAAAACTATGTCCAACAAGCAGCGGGATCGGCCTATCCGCCAATTTATTATTTGATCGGATCTTTTTTTTATAAATCCTTATATAACCATCCCATAATCGATAGGGTTTATGCAGTGAGACTGTGGTCTATACTGCTGGGGGTATTGACTGTGTTGCTAGTTTTTAAAATATCGGAATTATTTTTGCCAAAAAGTAAAAATATACCATTGGCAACAGCAGCAATTGTTACCTTACATCCTAGTTTTTCGTTTATTACTTCGACAATTACAATTGATGCGTTGACGATTTTTTATACCACTCTTCTTTCGTATTTGTGGATAATGATATTTAAAGATCGACTTGCATGGAAGTTTTCTTTGAGTGTCTTTTTACTGTCTTTTCTTTCTATATTTGTCAGAGAAACATTGAGTGTTGCTCCGGCAATCACGCTTTTGGTAATTGTTTTGAGACTTAAAATCAAAAGTTATATAAAGGTATCTTTTTTATCGGGAGTGGCACTAATTTTATATTTATTTGTCCGTTCGATCTTTTTTAATAATATCCTTTCCAATACTCCGTTGGAAAATTCTTTTCGCCTATTGAGCAATTTTGTTAAACAATCGAATTTTTTATCTAGTCAGATATATTCAGGGGAGTTATTTAAAAATGTCATTTCTTATTTAAATAATTTAATTCGAGATTTTAATAATAATATTTTTAGTTGGTATTGGGCTATCTTTGGCTGGCTTGAAGTCCAGTTGCCTTTTAATTTTTATCGAATATTTAAATTATTAACAGTTATTTCTTTCGCAGGTATTGTATTGATTAGTCTTGGTAAAAAAAAGGACATCCATATTGTTGCAAGAAAAGATTTGGCGTTCATTATTTTTTTAATATTTGCAATTGCCTTCCCTATTTTTCTTTTTGATTTTCAAAAATTTGTGAGTGAAGTAGGTCATCCTTTTGGATTTCAAGGACGTTATCTTTTACCTGGTATTGCAGTGCAGGTGTTTTTATTTGTCCAAGGGCTCTTAGTTTGGGTTCCAAAAAAATATCTAAAACAATTTTGCCTAAGCCTGATTGGTTTATTCTTTTTGATTCACTTGGTTTCTCTTTGGCAAATAATAGTATATTTTTATCAACCGGCGAGTTTGGGAGATGTAGTCAATAGAATCGGATGGTATAAACCTGCTATATATAAAGGAAGCTATATGATTGGATGGTTTGGATTATATATTTTGTCATTTGTATGGTTTTTGTACAATTTTCTTTTCAAAAAACAAACTAATGTATGATTATCGGGAGACTTTAGCAAAATATTTAACTACCCAACCAGCATAGCCTATTAAACTTAAAATCGTGATAACAATTCCAATTTTTACAGAATTTGGCTCGTATTTAAACACGACTTCATGCTCGCCCTTTGGTACGTAAACAGCGCGAAAAGTATAATCAGCTCGATAAACGCTACCTTTTACTCCGTCTATATATGCGTTCCAACCGGGATAAAAATTGTCTGATAAAAATAAAAGGTTATTACCTTGGGAATTCGTTTTTATTTTTACACTATTCGGTGTGTAATTCTCAATTAAAGCGTCGCCGGTAACATTATCAAGAGTGAAGTTTGTTTGTTTTTCTAAAAAGACTTTTCTGCGCAAATCTGTCTCATTGCTAAACATTTTTTTGATTATATCCTCGTCAGAGTTTGGTATTTCATAATCACTAACCAAGAAAGCTCTCGGGTAAACATCGGGGTTTTGAACTATACTCCAACGGTCTGTTCTTATTGGTATATATTCTTTTGAAAGCTTGTCGGCGAACCTCGGTTCGTCACCTTTTAGGTTGTCATCGATGTCACTATCTAGATGATACGTAAAGTATTTTATACCTAATAAATTTACCAGCTTTTCTCGATAAGGAGAATTCATTTTTGGTAAATCTGTATCCCCTCGGAAAATATCTCTGTTCAACACGCCAGATTCTCCTGATTTAAGCAACTCACCATACCGCTTAATGTAAAGGGAATCATAACCTGTTGGGACTTGAAACCGAAAAAAAGTATTGTAATTAGCTGATAAATAATTTTTGTCATATCCCCATGCTCTATCAACTCTGGATAATTGAGAAAGATTTTCAAGAAGTGGATGTGATGGCATAAAAAAATTTGACGGGCTAAATGGAGTAAATTTATTAAAGAAATAACTGGCTTCAAGCAAAATAATTGATAGTATTAGAGTACAGAAGATTTTTTTTTGTAATTATCTGAATATTAAATAAACAAACTGCAAAACTTATAAGCAAAAAAGATATAGAAGGAATTATCAGATTTCGTAAAGAGATTTTGAAATCTGCTATTGTTTTTGGATCACCAATTTTAAAGTTGAAAATCGCGAATGCCCATAAACAAATGTAAATTAGGCCAAAGATGAAAGCAGTTTTTAGAAAATAACTTTTACTCATTTTTTTTCTCAAAATTTCATCTACTCCGACAGCTGAGAGGACTGCAAAAGATATAGCAATAATTAAAATTGCTCTTGATGGAATGCCTGTAGAAAGTACTGGTAAGATTTTCTCAAAGGAAGATATTTGAGGTATGAAAGATAAGAAAGCCAAAATACTTGCCAATACAAAAAATCTGACTATCTTGTTTTTCTTAAAAAATTTCAAAGATAAAGCTGCAAAATATAAAACCGCTATACCAAAGTACATATTGTGTTCGTGATAGTGAAATTTTCCCCAAAAATTTCCAGCAGCAATATTGCCAAAATAATCCGGTGAAAACAAAGTAATTACAGCCTCTTTTTTAACGCGAATAACTCAAAAACATCAGGCACTCCGTAGTCTCTTGGTGAAAAGGACCATAACTCTATTGTGGGTATTATTTGAATCATAGCGATTAATATTCCTACAACTGATGCAATGATCCATTTTAAATAACGAGCGATTCCCCCACTAGAAGATACAAAGCAAAAAATGCTGTAAGAAAAAACTAAAATCAGTACGAGAATAGCAACTTGAGGGTAGGGTGAAATTATTGAGATAAAAATTAATAAAGGAGTAATTAGTAAATGTTTGTAGGAACGATCAATAAAATACTTGTGGCACACCCACAAAAGCCATCCAGCCCAAATATAACTATGGCCAACGATTCCCCACGTAAACCAAGCTAAAAAAAACCCTGACGAAATAAATGCTAAGGAACCGAATAACGCGCTAATTCGGTTTTTTACAATTAATTTTAGATATAAATAAAAACCAAAGAAACCTAGTACTGGTTGAAGAAAAATAAATATTATCCAAGAAGGAAAAATAGGTAAAAAATAAAAAATTACACTGAAAGGGTAAAAAAATGATGATTGAAAATTGGCCATTAATGGGTTACCGGAAAAATTGTATGGATTCCAAAGCGGCAATTGCCCACTTTTTATCAGCTCGGCACCCAGACTTTTCCAAGGTATATAGTGACGAAAAACATCAAAACCAATAAGCCCTTTGTGAGTAATCCCTTCATACCACCCACCCCAACCGCCCGTATTCCACGGGAAGAAGTACGAAACTAAAGAATCTGCGGGGATTGGCCAAAGACCATTGACAATTACCTTATAGAATAAGACTGTGAAATATAGACCAAGTATAAAAAGAGGAAATAAGCGCCGAAAAATATTTCTTTTAAAGACCATTTAGAAGAATTATGTAAAACTTTGATTTAATTAAAAAATTATATCAAATAAAATTGAACTTTTCTGCATATTCCCTTTTTTTATTAGTTTGTTTACCATTGTGTTTTAGAAGAAAAATTATTACCACTAATGGATTCAAAATTAAAAGATTTAACACATATTTATGCTCAAGTTCCACCTGATTATTATGAAGAAGGGAAGAAAAAGAACCTTTTTCAAAAATATTGGCATTCTCGCAAATGGGCAAATTTAAATAAACTTTCTGAAGAGGAGCCGAAAAATATCTTGGATGTGGGATGCTCCTCAGGTCATATATTAGTTAAATTTGGCCACAAATTTCCAAAATCAAAACTAACCGGGGTCGATATTTCTACACACTTTATAAATTTTGCTAAAAAGAAATATCCCAAAATTAACTTTAGTCTTTCAGATGCACATAAACTACCATTTAAAGAGAATACTTTTGATATGGTGATTTGCACTGAAACATTGGAGCACGTTGTAGATCCCCAGAAAGTCCTTAGAGAAATGAGAAGGGTTGTCAGTCCATCTGGTTATGGACTTATCTCTATGGATACCGGAAGTCCACTTTTTAATATAGTTTGGAAAATTTGGAGCGGATGGGGTCCTGGCAAAGTTTGGAGAGGTAGCCACATCTTTGAATTTGATGAAAAAAAATTAGAGCGAATGATTAAAAAATCAGGGTTAAACATAACAGATAAAAATAAAAGTGTCTTTGGAATGTCAGTTACCTTTAAAGTAGTAAAGTAATAGATATAAATTACTCCCTTTTAGCTATTTTAGTATTATTTGAGTAAAGTGTAGAGTACATGAAGGAAAATAGTCAACTTCTAACAGCTCATATTATTGTCAAAAACGAAGAGCAGTGGGTTTGGTATGCTATTCAATCGGTCTTGCCCTATGTCGACAGATTATTAATATTGGACACTGGTTCTACGGACGATACAATCAAGATTATCAAAACAATAAAAAATAAAAAGATTTCTTTTGATGAAGTCGGAGCAGTTGATGCGAATGGGCTGGTCGGTCTTAGAAATAAGCAGATTGAGCAAACAAGGACTCCATGGTTTGTCATTGTTGACGGAGACGAAGTTTGGCGAGGGGAAGATTTAAAAAACATTCGTAATCAACTTGCTGATCTTGATAAAAAAATAATGGCTTGTTTTGTAAGAACAAACAATTGTGTGGGAGACTTGTGGCATATTCAACCCCAAAGCGCCGGTAAGTATCAAATAGCAGGAGAAAAAGGACATCTCAATATTAGATTTTTTAGAATCGATCCTCAGCATAAATGGAGAGGAACATATCCTTTGGAAGCATATTCAGATTCTGCGGGAAATAAAGTAAATGATAATTCCGACAAATTGCATTTTTTTGATGTTGCCTATTGGCATATGACTCATATGACTAGATCCAGAGTTCGAGAATCTGAAACGGTAGCTCGTATAGGAAAGAAAAAATATGAAATTGGAATAAAAATTGATAAGAATCTATTGCCAGAAGCCTTTAGTCTTAAAAGACCATCAATTGTCCCGTCGCCTTGGGTCAAACCATCTAAGATGGATATTGCTAATTCATTTTGGCAAACACCTATAAAAATATTAAAAAGAAAGATAACAAAATGAAAGTTTTATTTTTATCGATCTATAACGGTCTTGTTGATAGAGGAGCTGAGGTATTTGTCAAAGAAATGGCCATCAGATGCCCGGCTGAAGATAGAGCGTTGATTGTTCAAGGAGGCCCGAGTGGAAATTATGCTTTTATAACCGTCAACATTGGTAAAAATTATCAACCAAATGGGGTCAGTTTATTTTGGAGAATTTTACGCAAATTTTATTTAGATCCGCATAGTCTAAACGTAATGTTTTTTACTCTAAAATCCATTCCAACACTTTTTCAACAAAAGCCCGACATAGTGATAGCAGTCAATGGTTTTTGGCAGGTAGTAGTACTTAAAATACTAAAGCCGATTTTAAAATATAAATTAGCGATTTCAGGGCAAGCAGGTATTGGTAGAGACGATAAATGGAATCTGAGACTTAGGCCTGATATTTTTTTTGCACTTACGTCAGCACAAAAAAATTGGGCGCAGGGACAAAACAAAAATTTACTCATACAAAAGGTCGGCAACGGAGTCGATACGGTCAAATTTAATTTTATGGGTAATAAATTAAAATTAGATTTACCCAAGCCCATTGTTTTAACAGTTGCCGCGTTGACTAGTTACAAAAAAGTAGACCAAACAATTAAGGCAGTCGCACAAACTAAGGCCAGTTTATTAATCGTTGGGCAGGGAGAGTTGGCAAAAGAGTTAAGCACCCAAGCCTCAAAAACATTGGGTAAAAAAAGGTTTAAAATCACCACCTATCCGCATGAAGAAATGCCACAGGTTTATAGAGGTTGTGATCTTTTTACGCTCGCCTCGGCTTCTTCAGAAGCTTTTGGAATTGCTTATTTGGAAGCAATGGCCTCAGGTCTTGGGGTAGTTGCGCCAGATGATGAGATAAGAAGAGAAATAATAGGTAAGGCAGGAGTGCTTGTTGATTGTGATGATGAGGTCAAATATGGTGAGGCTTTGGAAGAAGCATTAAGTAAAGAATGGGTAGGAAAGTCTTTAGAACAAGTTCAAAAATTTGATTGGTTAGGACAGAGTGAAAAATTTTACGACTATTTACATAAAATTCTATGAACCCAAAAGTATCCATTGTTATTCCAGTTTATAACGAAGAGAAAGACATAGAAAATTGTCTGACAACGCTTTCGAATCAGACCTATATGCCTTTAGAGATTATTACCGTCGATGATGGATCAAATGATACCACGCTTCGAAAAATTAAAAGATTTCGAAATGTAAAAATTCTCACTCAAAAACACAAAGGGCCGGCAACAGCCAGAAATTTAGGAGTTAAAAAAGCAAAAGGTGAAATCTTGGTGTTTGTGGACGCTGATATGACTTTTGATAATGAATTTATCAAAAGACTAGTCAGGCCAATTTTAAAAAATGAAACAGTCGGAACATTTTCAAAAGATGAAATGGTTGCCAATAAAGACAATGTTTGGTCGATCTGCTGGAACCTTAATAGAGGTTTGGGGCCGGATAAGATGCACTCCAAAGACTACCCAGATACCCAACCTGTTTTTAGAGCCATATTAAAAAAAGAATTTGATCGTATAGGTGGTTTTGATAATATCGGGTACACAGATGATTGGACGCTTTCTCGCAAACTTGGAGTGATGGCCGCCTGTGCCCCAGAAGCAATCTTTTATCACAAAAACCCTGACAATCTGACAGAAATATGGAAGCAAGCGAGGTGGATTGGGAAAAATGAGTTTATTTCTGGAAGCATTATCCGTAAAATCTGGTCTTTGTGGCGATATGGACTTGTTACCTCAGTCTTTACGGCTTTTAAAATTTCTCTTAAAAGCAGAAACCCACGTTTTTTAATATTTAAACTTTGGTATGACACAGCTGTTTGGGTATCGGTTGTAAAGTCTTTTTTTGGAGAGAGCAAGGCGAAATGATTTTTGGTATTTTACTAATCGCTTTTTTTGTCCGGCTTATCCATCTTGATCAAAGTCTATGGCTTGATGAAGCAACCAACGTCGTGGCATCTTCCAAAAGTTTGTCTGATATTTTATTTCACCTTAAACTCGACTTTCACCCACCTCTTTATTATTACATCCTTCATTTTTGGGTTTCTTTATTTGGTCAAAATGAAGTAACCATTCGGCTGCCATCCGTAATTTTTGGAGTGGCAACGGTGTATCTTACCTATCTAATTGGCAAACAAATTTATTCGAAAAATGTGGGACTATGGGCATCATTATTGGTCGCTTTGAGCCAATTTCATATTTATTATTCTCAAGAAGCCAGAATGTATAGTTTGGCTACCTTTGGATCAGCACTTTCTGTTTGGGCACTTTTAAGGCTTATCAAAAGGCCATCTATTTATTTTGCTATTTTATATGGGCTTACCGTGGCAGTAGCGATCTACGCAGACTATTTTTCTTTCTTTGTAATTTTGGCTCAAGTTATATGGGTGGGCCTTGAGAACAGAAAAAAAGTTCAAAAGTGGATCAGGCCTTATCTTTTTGGTTTAGGCCTTGCCTCAGTTTTATACTTGCCATGGGTTCCAAGATTTGTAGAACAATTAAGACTTGGAGCTAATGCAGTAGCTGATAGTCCCGAGTGGATTAACGCAATTGGGGGTGTATCGGCCAAAAGCGCCCCGCTTCTTTTTGCTAAATTTGCTAGTGGAAACTTCTCATTTATAAACAAAGAAACTTATGTGTTGTATATACTTGTTCCGGTAATAGTTACCGCCGGTTTAATTACTTTATCTCTCAAAAAGAAAATCGGTTTGGTGCAGTTATGGTTTGTTGTACCATTTATCTTATCTTTGGTCATCTCCTTAAAAATTCCCATATTTTCAGTATTTAGATTATTAGTCATCTTGCCCGCATTTTGGCTGTGTGGTGCTTATTCAGCGGTGAATTTAAAAACCTCGTATAAATATTTACTACTCGGTGTTTTGATTTTTTGGCTAGTTTTAGCTATTGGGATATATTCATTTAATCCTAATTTTCAAAGAGAGGACTGGCGTTCGGTTGGAAATTATATTGATGCCAATTCAAAAAATCAACGCGCAATAACAATTTCTGTCGATAAGGCTCAAAGGTCTCCCTATCTTTATTACAACAAAACAGTTCAGGCAGGTGGGCCACAAAGTTGGCAGGCTGGAAATTATGATAAAATATGGCTAATGCGCTATTTACAGCCGTTGTTTGACCCCCAAGACAACGTGAGAAAATCGATTGAAGCAGCCGGTTATATTAAATTTGACCAACAAAACTTTAGAGGTGTAGAAGTCTGGGGCTATCAAAAATAGCATGCGCATAGGTATCGATATCTCCTCTTTGGCTTACCCGGATGTGGGTGTCTCCAACGTCGTTCGCAATTTAAATGAAAGTTTAGTTTCTCTTGCAAAAGATGATGAATTAGTCTTTTTTTATAGTTCTCTCCGAAGGCCTCTAAAATCAAATTTTAAAAACGTTAAAAAATATCGGTTACCTCCAACTCTTTTAGATCTAATTTGGAATCAGTGGCATATTCTCAACATTGAAAACTTTATAGGGAAAGTTGATGTATTCCATTCTTCGGGATGGACCCAGCCGCCATCACATTCATTTAAAGTGGCAACGATTCACGATTTGACACCAATTAAATTTCCTGAAGAAACTCACCCCAGAATTGTTGCCGTTGACGATAGAAGACTTAAGTGGGTCAAGAAAGAAGTAGATCGAATTATTTGTGTATCACAGTCCACAAAAAAAGATGTTGTAGATTTGTTAAAAATTGATGAAAGTAAATTGAGAGTAATTCCCAATGCTCCTTCGCCCATTTTTAGCAAATCATCGTTAGAAAAAATAAATAGCATTAAATCTAAATATAATATTGAAGGAGATTATATTCTTGCAGTTGGAAGTGTTTCGCCGCGAAAAAATATTGATCGATTAATAAAGTCTTTTGAGACGGTTAGCAAAGATTTTAACCTCAAATTGGTAATTGTGGGTAAGTATATGTGGGGAAAGGAAATTCAAAATTCCTCGAATGTCATTATATTAAATAAGGTAGAAAATGAGGATTTATCTGTACTCTATAGTGGTGCGAGAGTTTTTGTTTATCCATCACTCTATGAGGGCTTTGGAATACCTATTTTAGAGGCGATGGCGTGTGGCACTCCTGTAGTAACTAGCAATGTCTCTGCAATGCCAGAAGTAGCAGGCAACGCTGCTGAGCTAGTTGACCCTCACTCGCAAGAGTCCATAACCAAAGGGATTGAAAAAGTGCTTGGTGATGACAAATACGCCAGTGAATTAATTTCAAAAGGCTTGATAAGAACCAAAGATTTTAGTTGGGAAAAATCGGCAAAGTTGATGCATGAAATTTATCACGAGCTTGAGTAAATCTTCCTTAATATTTTACGTTATGTTGATTTTAACTTTTGGTAGTTTTTTCTACCAAGTTTATTCGTATAGATTTGGTTATTTAAAAAAATATGATCCGAAGATAAGCGAAGAGAGGTATTCTTACTCACAATTTAATAGAGTCGGTAATCAGATTCGGTATATTTTAGAGGACGATGAGGTGTATTCATGGGCAGGGTACAGCTATTTGAAATCGCCTGACCCAACAATTGTCAATTTTGAACATCCTCCCCTGGGGAAAATTTTGATTGGCTTGTCTATCAAGATTTTTGGCAATGAAAAAATAATTCAAATTTTATGGGCAGTACTTTTTTTAGTAGTCCTCTATAAGTTGTCGCTGTCCGTTATCCAAAATAAAACTCTGGCGCTTGTGCCTTTGATTATTATGTTATGGGATCCGCTTTTTAGGGACCAATTGAGGCTTTCGCTTTTGGATCTGCCCCAAGTATTTTTTATGCTTTGGGCTATATACCTTGTGATTAAAAAAAATATCAATCGTCGCGATTTACTTTTAATTGGGCTTTGTCTTGGGGCAGTTGTATCGATTAAGTTTTTTGCGTCGGGTATTATTTTTGGGGCATTTATTTATTTAGTTTTAACATCGATCAGAAAGGTAAAAATAAAGCAGCTTATTTTGCCCACATTGATAGCAATCAGCATTTATCTGATTTCCTATTTAGGTTACTTTTTGTCTGGGCACGGAATATTAGATTTTGTGATGGTGCATTTTTACGTGCTTAGATTTTACAAAGATTTTATTCCTAGTTATCCGCCTTTTGAGATTTGGAGAATTATTATGATTGGAGAGTGGCGAGTCTGGTTTGGTAATACAGAGTTTATAAAAGCACCGGCTTGGTGGATTGGCTGGCCCATCGGAGTCATTGCGACGATTTTTGTAATATTTTATAAGAAGTTATCATTCCTTCAAAAAATTCCAGCAATTTGGGTAATGTTTTATCTGGCGACCAATAGTTTCCATGTGGTTTTTACAAGGTATTTACTCACTGTTTTGCCAATTGCTTACATTTATTTCACCTATTTAATCTCGGCAGAGTTGGGTAAAATTAAAAATAGGAAGTAATTAATTATGTCGCCTGCTTTAAAATTATTGAATTATTTAAGGATGCACCCGACATTTTCCTGCTCAAAAAAAGGAGTAGCAAAATGATAATTGGAATTGATGGAAATGAAGCGAATGTTGTATCAAGAGTGGGTAGTGGCCAGTATGGCTTTGAGCTTTTAAAAGCTTTTCATTCTGACGAAAGTGGTCACCAATTTGAGATTTTTCTCAAAAACCCGCCTGTTTCTGACATGCCGGCTGTATCTCCTGATTGGCACTATAAGGTATTTGGTCCCAAGAAATTTTGGACCCAAGTCGCTCTGCCTCTTAAATTAGCTAGAAACAACCATCTCGATGTTTTTTTCAGCCCAAGTCACTACGCGCCCAGGTTTAGTCGTGTGCCGCAGGTGATAACTATTTTTGATCTGTCTTTTTTGTATTTCCCACAGTATTTCAGAAAAAAGGATCTCGGACAGCTAAAAAGGTGGACCAAATATTCCGCCTTGAAATCCAAAGCAATTATTACAATCTCAGAAAATTCTAAAAGAGATATTGTCAAAGAATACAAAGTTGACCCCAAACAAGTTTTTGTAACGTATCCAGGATATGACAAAACAAGATTTAAAGTGCAAAAAGAATCCGATATCCAAAAAATCAAAGATAAATACTCCATACCTGGTGACTATATTATTTTTGTAGGTACACTGCAGCCTCGCAAAAATATCGAAAAATTAATTGAGGCTTTTGTAGGTATAGGTAGCACTTACCCTGACCTAAAGTTAGTAATTGTTGGTAAAAAAGGGTGGATGTTTGAAAGTATTTTTGAAACCGTTAAAAGAAATAAGCTGGGGGATAAAGTGATTTTTACTGATTTCGTACCCGATGACGATACTTCCTTTTTAATTGCGGGAGCGAGATTGTATGTCTTGCCTTCACTTTACGAAGGATTTGGCATTCCGGTTGTGGAAGCAATGGCAAGTGGCACACCAGTTGCTGTTTCTGATGTTTCCTCCTTGCCCGAAGTGGTTGGAGATGCGGGACTTTTATTTGATCCTCAAGATATTGGCGATATTCAGAAGAAATGTGAGAAAATACTAAAAGATGGCCAACTATCCACACAACTCTCCAAAAAGGGAATCGAGAGGGCAAAAAAATTTAATTGGGCTCACACCGCAGCAGAGACCATTAAAGTGCTTGAATCTGTTGGACAAAGTTTTTAATTACTTATGACAACCGAGCTGTTTACTCAAAAAGCCACTAATAGACTTATAAACTATTTTTTGGACTTTGATCTTTTACTTCTGACATGGGTAGGTCTTGTGCCAAGTCATCATTTTAGGCGGTTTTTTTACCGATTATCTGGTGTGAGCATTGGCCGTGGATCGACTATCCATATCGGGTGCCGTTTTTTTAATCCAACCAATATTGAAATTGGTGATGATACCATTATCGGGGACAATGCTTTCTTGGATGGAAGAGCACGACTTAAAATCGGATCGCATGTGGCAATTGCTTCGTCGGTGATGATTTACAATTCTGAGCATGATATTGAAGATGAAAACTTTAAAGCTCGCGAGGAAAGTGTTGTTATCGAAGATTACGTTTTCATTGGGCCGCGCGCTATTATTTTACCCGGAGTAACGATTGGTAAGGGGGCCATAGTGGCTGCTGGAGCCGTGGTTACCAAAAATGTCGATCTTGGCAAGGTAGTTGGCGGGGTACCAGCCAAAGAGATTGGGGAGCGTAAGCTTAAGGATTTTCATTATAAAATTGGCAGGGCCCGTCTTTTTCAATAGTTACTCGCTTAATTATGTCTCAAATTGATGTAACGGTTGTGATAGTTAACTACAATACTTACAAATTAACCAAAAGTGCTATTGAAAGTGTTTTAAAGTTTACCAAAGAGGTCGATTTTGAAATAATCGTTGTTGATAACGCTTCGACTGATAAAAGTGCCGAATTTCTTCAAAAACAATTCCCAAAGGTGATATTTATCGAAAATAAAGAAAATCTTGGTTTTGGTAAGGCCAATAATCAGGGTTTTAAAAAAGCACAGGGTGAATATGTATTTCTTCTAAATTCTGATGCGTATCTAGTCGAAAATTCAATTAAAAAATTACTTATTCGTATAAAAAAAGAAAATGCAGTCATAATAGCGCCTAAGATAGTAAATCATGATTATTCACTTCAACAGTCATACGGAGGCTTCCCAACACTCTGGAATACATTTACGTGGATGTTTTTTGTGGATGATTTGCCGATCATTTCAATGTTAGTGGGGTCTTTCCACACTAGGAGTGCTAGTAAATACAAAAAAGAAAAAATGGTCGACTGGGTAACAGGTGCGTGCTTTATGATGAAAAAGGGTGCGGGTGAGTTTGACGAGGCTATTTTTATGTATGGCGAGGATGTTGAACTGTGCTATCAGGTTCACAAAAAGAATGGAAATATTTTGTACTCACCAACCACAAAAGTTGTTCATTTGGGAAGCGGAGGATTAGAGGGTTTTGTCGAACGACCTTTGGTCTCTGAAATTGAAGCCTTAAAATATTTTTATAAAAAGCACTTTCCAAAAAAGTGGACGAGCGAGCGAATTATAATTAAAATAGGGATAGCCCTTCGAGCAGTAATTTTTGGGTTAATACTTAGAAGGAAAAACGCGTTTGATATATATGTTAAAGCTTTTCAAGTGGCTTGATAATCATATTTTAGAAATACTTTCGGTTGTATTACTGGGATTTATTCCGCTTTATCCTAAGCTGCCGGTTTTGGATATTTTACCAGGGTATATTGTTCGGGTAAGGATTGAAGACTTTTTGGTAGCATTTGCCTCGTTTGTTTGGTTTGTTCAGCTTGTCAGGAGAAAATTTAGCCTCAAGGACAATCCTGTTGTTATTCCAATAATTATTTATTTATTGATTGGTTTTGCATCATTGCTCTCGGCTGTATTCATTACAAAAACAGTCCCGCTAGCGTTAATTCATTTGGAAAAGATCTCTCTGCATCTTCTGCGAAGGGTTGAATATTTCACTTTAGTCTTAATTTTATTTTCAGCCATCAAATCTACAGCTCAGGTAAAACGTTTTGTGATGTGGATCAGCCTAGTCATGTTACTCGTGATCGTTTATGGATATGGCCAAAAATATTTGTACTGGCCAGCTTTTTCCACAATGAATAGAGAATTCGCCAAAGGTTGGATTCTATATCTTGGTGACCATGCTCGGGTGCTTTCGACCTTTGGTGGACATTATGACTTGGCTGCTTATTTGATGATGGTTTTGACACTTTTTGTGTCAATGCTTTTGGTTGTTCGTAATAAACTTTTAAAACTCTATTTTTTGATCATATTTTTGGGAGCTTTTTGGCTTTTGATACTGACCGTTTCCCGCACCTCCTTTTTAGCCTATTTAGCCTCGGTAACCACGGCCATATTTTTGCTTTCTTTAAAAAAAGGCAAAATATGGGGGATTACCCGTTGGATTGTGGTGATTGGATTTAGCTTCCTAATTATGGTTTCGTTTGGTGATCTTTCCGATCGGTTTTCGCATCTTTTGAAACTAAACGTCCTCAAATCAAAAATTGGCTTTGATATAACCAAACCGTTCTCAAAGGCTCCTCCACAACAAGGAAGTGCATTTTTAGTAAATAATTTAGATTCAGTTAGTCCATCTTCGGATACACCTCCATCGATTGGGCGGAATCTTCCATCGGACGTATTTAACGATACACCAGTAAAAGCAGTCCAAGTAACGGGCGCATCAGGTGAAGCCACCATTACATCCAGACCGCGGACATATTCTGAAAACGCTTTGGTTTATGACCTCTCCTCGGCAATTCGGTTTGATGCTACTTGGCCGCGCGCGATTGCGGGGTTTAAGAGAAATCCGCTACTTGGGACTGGATATTCAACTTTAACCAAAACAAGTATTGCTCAATTTACCGAAGCAGAGTCAACGGATAATGATTTCCTAAGAGCTCTTGGAGAAACTGGTCTTTTGGGGTTTTTATCCTTTTATGGAGTGATGGCTATGGTTGTATATCGCCTCGCCAAAGTTTTCCGCAAAATCCAGGACCCATTTATTTTAGGGCTCGTTGCCGGTATGGGTGGAGCCCTTGCTGGGCTTTTGGTCAATGCTGTTTATATTGATGTGTTTGAGTCCTCCAAGGTCGCGATGAGTTTTTGGGCGTTTATGGGGATACTTCTAGCTGTCCTTTACTACGTCGAAAAAGGAGAATATGCGAGTCGGAAAACTAAGTGAACCTGTCCTTTTAATTGCAATCGTTATTCTCTCTACTGCTCTTCGACTTCACGATATCGGCAGGCCTCTGGCTGATTGGCATTCTTGGAGGCAAGCCGATACCGCCTCGGTTTCTAGAAATTGGGTAAAGGATGGGATTGATATCTGGCATCCCAAATACGACGATTTGTCATCTTTTCAGTCCGGACTTTATAACTATGACCGCTACCGAATGGTTGAGTTTCCGATCTACAATGTAATCGTTACCCTTGTGTGGCAAAAATTTGGTGTTGTTGAAGCTTATGCCCGGCTCGTATCAATAGTAATTTCTCAAGTCACTCTGGTTCTTCTCTACTTTTTAGCTCGTAAATACTTTGGGCCCTCATTGGGGATACTGACGGCGTTTGTTTTTGCTATTATGCCGTATAATATTTTTTACTCCACGACGATTTTACCCGAGCCACTGCTTCTGGCGACCTCGACTGCCACGCTTTATTTTTTCTCGCTTTACACAGACAGATTAAAAAAGCGGTGGTATTTTCTGACGCTTTTTTCCTTTGCTCTCGCCATGCTTACCAAGCCAACTGCAATATTTATTGTTCTACCCCTCTCATATTTAGCTTATAAAAAGTGGGGATTAAAAATGTTTAAAAATAAGTCGCTTTGGATTCTTGCTGTGGTTAGCCTATTACCATTTATTTTATGGCGTCTTTGGATCGCGCAATTTTCGGAAGGCATACCGGCCAGTGGATGGCTTTTTAATGGGGACGGTATCAGGTTGCGACCGGCATTTTTCCGGTGGCTTTTGGTCGATCGATTTGGTCGTCTGATTTTTACAGTTTGTGGGTTGCCACTTCTAGCGATAGGGCTTTTGACCAAATTTAACAAAGGGAATTATATTTTCCATTTTTGGTTTTTGTCGGTGCTTTTATATTTTGTAGTCTTTGCGACAGGAAACGTCAGACATGATTATTATCAAATCCCGATTATTCCAGTGGGGTCATTTTTTGTCTCATTTGGCGCTTATCAACTTTGGCAAAACAGATCGATTGTCACCAATATTTGGCTATCGCGAATTGCGGCCATTTTTTTGATTGTTTTTTTCTACGCTTTTGGCTGGTATGAAGCAAAACAGCTTTTTGGGATCAATGACCCAGCGATTGTTGAAGCGGGGGCGAGAGCCAACCAGATCTTGCCCAAAGACGCCCGCGTGATCGCGCCTTATCAGCAAAATACTGCCTTTCTTTACCAAACACACCGGTACGGTTGGCCCGATTTTGACAGACCTCTGGATGACCTTATCAAAGCCGGGGCGACCCACGTAATAGCCATCAATATAGACGGAAAAGTGGAGGGAATAATGAAAAAATATACGGTTGTAGAAAAAACGGATAAATATGTAATAGTGGATCTAACCCGCCCCCGATGAAGATTCTTATGATTACTCCATATCTGCCTTACCCTTTGGTTTCGGGCGGCCAAATACGCACTTATAATCTGCTTAAAAATCTCGCGCCCAATCATCAAATAACACTTGCCTCTTTTATCAGGGAAGATAAAGAACGTATGTTCTCTGAAGATCTAAAGCCTTATTGTCAAAAGGTAATACTTTTCAAAAGAAGAAAAGCATGGTCCCCGCTAAATGTCTTACTTGCGGCAGTGACTCCATTTCCTTTTTTGGTTTCGATTTATTTTGATTTTCGGGTTAGACGTAAGATAAAGCTAGAACTTGAGAGAGGGGAGTATGATCTTATTCACGCCGAGACTTTTTACGTAATGCCAAATATTCCCAAGACCAAAACACCAATTTTTTTGGTAGAGCAGGTTATCGAATACCTGGTTTATCAACGATTTGTAGAAAGCCTGCCTTTTTATACATTTTTTCTAAAACCTTTCCTTATCCTCGATGTTTTCAAAATTAAATGGTGGGAGAGATATTATTGGAAAAAATCAAAAAGACTCGCTGCTATGTCAGAGGATGATGCCGAGTTTATTAAAAAACTTGAGCCACGTCTTAGGGCTGATGTTATTGCTAATGGGGTCGATATTGAATATTTTGCCCAGACTAAAAAGCGCAAACCAAAAAACCCTACAGTACTTTTTGTGGGTCAATTTAAATGGTTACCCAACAGGGACGCGACAAAATTTTTAGTGTCTAAAATTTGGCCAAAAATAAAAGAACAGATACCCGAAGCAAAGCTGTGGATTGTAGGCCGTAATCCGCCAGACGATATTTTAAATCTCGCTTCTGCCGATATAGAAGTTGATGGGCAAGTGGAAGATATAAGGGAAGCCTATGGTGCTTCGACTGTACTTCTGGCTCCGATTCGAAACGGTCGTGGAACAAAATATAAGATCCTTGAAGCAATGGCAACCAAAACTCCTGTTATTGGTACCACTCTGGCGGTTGAGGGAATTGATGTTGAAAACGGCCGCCAAGTGCTTGTCGCTGAAAATGCCGAAGGCCTTGCGAGTTCTACTGTTAGAGTACTTAGAGATCAGCATCTTGGAGAAATGTTGGCAGCATCGGCTTACGAACTTGTAAGAAAAGAATATAACTGGCAAAAAATATCCAATGAGTTAGATAGGGTTTACAAGGATGTGGCAAAAATTAAGCTTTAAAAAAGTTTTTCAAAAAGAAGAATTTTATTTGATTGAATATTAATATGAGGTTTTTAAATAAATTACGAGTTTTAAAAATTTAAAAGAAAAAGAAAAATGGACAAAATTAAACTGAGTGTAGTCATAGTTAACTTTAATACCGGTGATTTCTTAAAAACATGTCTTTCCTCTTTAGAAGATGCATTAAAAGGAATACCCTCAGAAGTATTTGTCGTTGATAACGCCTCATCAGACGAAAGTTTTACGCGTGTTCAAGAGAAATTTAAATTTAATTTTTTGCCTCAGGCTGAAAACTTAGGATTTGCTCGGGCTAATAATCTCGCAATTTCCCAGCCAAAAGGCGAGTATGTCCTTCTTCTTAACCCTGACACCAAATTATCCGATGACAGTATTTCAGCAGTTATTTCCAAGCTTGATAATAATCCTGAAGTAGGCATTGCCACCTGCAAAGTAGTTTTAGCAAATGGCCAGCTCGACCCGGCATCTCATCGAGGTTTTCCGACACCTTGGGCGTCTTTTACTTACTTTCTCAAGCTTGAGAAAGTATTTCCCCAAACTAAACTTTTTGGCCAGTACCATCTGACTTATGAAGATTTGTGCAAGGAACATGAAATAGATTCGCCCTCGGGTGCTTTTTTTATGATCAGAAAGAAAGTAATCGATCAAATCGGCCTTTTGGACGAGAATTATTTTATGTATGCTGAGGACTTAGATTGGGCCTTTCGCGCCAAGCGGGTAGGGTGGAAGGTAATGTATTATCCTCATTCATCAATCGTTCACTACAAAGGAATCTCTTCGGGGATCAAGTCTCATTCTCATACTCTTACAAAATTGAACAGGGAAAGTCGTAAACGTGCAGTCCGAGCTTTTTATGACACAATGCTTCTTTTTTACAAAAAACACATGGAAAAGAGGTATCCTATGCACATTAATTTATTGGTTAAATTTGCAATACTTGCTAAGCGGCAGATTGCACTTATTAGGTTATCAGTATAAAATTTACAACCTCGAATGAGAATGTCGACTGCTAAAAATATCAAATTTAATAAGGATGCACTCGACATTTTCACTTTAAAGCACAATATAAAGTGAAAATTGGAATTGACGCAAGATTTTGGGGCCCGACAAAGACTGGGATTGGACGGTATGTTTTTGAATTGGTGACCCATCTAGAGCGGATTGATAAAGAAAACGAATATGTAATTTTTTTGCAAAAAGAAGATTTTGAAAATGTCGAGTTTGAGAGTCCCAGATTTAAAAAAGTGCTTGCCGATTTTCCAATCTATTCGCTTTCTGAACAGATCAAATTTCCCCTTGTCCTGCGCCGGGAGAGACTTGACCTTTTGCATGTACCCCATTTTAATGCGCCGGTTTTTTATCTAGGAGACTTTGTGGTGACTATTCATGATCTTATCAAGCATAAATTTAAGTCTCGCTCGACAACCACTCGCAACCCGATCAGGTTTTGGTTGTCCCAGTTTGTTTATTATTTGGTTTTTTCGAGTGCGATCAACCGGTCTAAAAAAATTATTACCCCATCGGCCTGGGTTAAAAAAGAAGTCCAGATTAAATTTCATCAGGATGATAAAAAAATAGTTGTTACTTACGAAGCCCCGGCCGAAAATCTTAAAAAAATCGCTCAGCTTAATTGGTCCAGTCAAAAGGTAGCTAGTGTTTTAAAAAATTACCGTCTTGCCAAACCTTATCTTCTTTATGTCGGCAATCTTTATCCGCACAAAAATATCGATAAGTTGATAGAGGCGCTTGAGCAAATTCCCAGTGCCAAATTAGTCATTGTGACTGCTAGAAATGTTTTTTTGAAAAAAGCTAAAAAGAGATTTGGAGAGTACAAAGCTTTTAATAGAGTAAAATTTTTGGGATTTATTCCGGATGCCGATTTACCGGCAATTTATAAAGGCGCCGAAGTTTTTGTTTTTCCGTCTTTATCCGAAGGTTTTGGTCTGCCCGGTATTGAAGCAATGGCTTTTGGAACGCCGGTAGCAGCAGCTGATAATACCGCCTTGCCCGAAGTTTATGATGAAGCGGCCATCTACTTTGACCCCAACGATTCCGATGATATCGCCCAGAGAATTAATCAGGTTTTGACGGATAAAGATTTGGCGGAGAGCTTATCAAGTAGAGGCCAAGCTTGGGCACGGACTTTTTCTTGGACCAAAACTGCTCGGGCTACCCTTGATATATATAATGAAAGTCGCGCTAGTTCATGATGATTTGATTCAATGGGGCGGGGCAGAGCGAGTACTTTTGGCGATGCAAGAGATATGGCCCGATGCTCCGATATTTACTTCGGCTGTCAATCAAAAAATCGTAAATAAGCATTTGCCCCAGGCCAAAATATTTTCGTCTTTTGTCCAAAAGCTTCCGTTTGCCCAAACCTTTGAAAGGCAATATTTTTTCTTGCAGCCCCTAGCTTTTGAATCGTTTGATTTTTCAGGATATGATGTGGTCATATCCTCAACCAGCAGATTTGCCAAGGGGGTCATTACCAAGCCCCAAACAATGCACATTACCTATTGTCACACGCCTTCTAGATTTTTGTGGAGTTTTGAAACAACCTCGCCCTCTGATTATTTAAGACGTCTAGAGGGTCCGCTTTCACCTAGTTTAAAACTTTTAAAAAAGTGGGATTTGATTTCAGCCGCCCGTCCTGATTTGTGGATTAGCAATTCTGATTGGGTGGGAAAGCGAATTGCCAAAATTTATCAAAAAGAGGCAAAAACAATTTATCCATTTGTCGATCTTACTCGGTTTAAAGATGTTCAAAATGAAAGAGGTGAATATCTTTTGGTTGTTTCAAGACTCGTCAAATGGAAAAAAATCGAATTGGCAATCGATGCAGTTAAGTCAATGGATATTCCTTTAAAAATCGTTGGATCCGGTCCTGATTTGGGAAGGTTAAAGTCGAAGGCTTTTAAGAAGGTTGAGTTTATCACAGAGGCCAGTGATGAAGAAGTTGTGCACCTAATGGCTAATTGTCTGGCGCTTTTAGTCTGCCATGAAGAAGATTTTGGAATGGTGGCAATTGAAGTCCAAGCTGCTGGCCGGCCCGTAATAGCGTTTAAAAATAGCGGCACGAGTGAGGCGGTAATCGATGGCAAAACCGGTGTTATTTTTGATAGCCAGAATGTCGAGTCGATCAGAGGTGCCGTCTCGCGTCTTAAAGATTTGACCATTGATCCTGACGCTTGCAGAGACCAGGCGGCGCGTTTCGACAAAGAGATTTTTAAACAAAAGCTTCTACAATTTACTAAAATGTCTTACAATAAATACCAGAAAACAAATGGCTAACGATAGTTTGAAAATTACACTTTTTTGTGGAGGGACTGGTACTAGACTTTGGCCAATGAGTACCCCCGATCGTCCCAAACAATTTCAACCCCTTATCGACGGACGTTCTACTTTTCAAATAATGGTCGATTCGCTAAAGACCGCCTTTTCCGCTGATGATATTTTCCCCGTATCCCCTAGAAAGTACATTGGCTTGATTGTTGAACAAGCTCCCGATATCCCGCTTGAAAATATAATTGTCGAGCCAGAGGCGAGAGATACCTTAGGTGCAGTTGGTTTTGCGACTGTTTTTCTAGCTAAAAAATTCGGCGATCCAATTATCGCTTCTATTTGGAGTGACCATCTTATTTCTAATACCGAAGGTTTTGGACAGGCGCTTAAAACTGCGGCAAAAATTGCAAACAGAGACAATAAGATGGTCCGAGTGGGCGTACGCCCCACATATCCCAGTACCGGTCTGGGGTATATGCAGGTTGGGAAAATGGTTGAAAAGCTAGACGACATGGCCGTATTTGATTATGTCAAACATTTTGAAAAGCCAGAGCTAAAAACCGCTAAAAAGTTTATGGAGTCTTGGGAGTATTTATGGCACATCGGCTACAATGTCTGGCATGCTTCTTTGATGATGAGTTTTTTTGAAAAATATAATAAAGAATCTTTTGATATTCTTAAAAAAATTGAGACTGATGAAGACATGAGAAGTGGATCCAAAGGAACTTTAGAGCTTTATCAAAAAATTCCCAAAATGTCTGTAGACTTTGGTGTTTTTGAACACTTACCGCCAGAACAACAGATCGTGATATCAGCTGATCTAGGATGGAGTGATGTTGGAACTTGGGATGTTTTGAAAAACGAACTAGCCAAAACCGAGGAAGAAAATGTTTCTCAAGGAAATGTGGTAGCAGTGGAAGCGCATAACAATTTACTCTATTCACAAGACCCCAACAAAACTCTGGCCGTAATTGGAGTTTCCGGACTTGTTGTCGTAGATACACCGGAAGCCACGCTCGTTGTGCCGCAAAACCGCAGTCAAGAAGTTAAAAAGTTGGTTGACAAAATCAAGAGAGACTGACAATGATGGTTGTTAGGATATGTACTCTTTTATAAAAAGGGTTATAGATGTTGTTGGAAGCATCTGCGGCCTTTTGATATTTTCTCCGTTTCTGGTTATTACAGTTGTGGCTATCAAGTTAGATTCGGCTGGGCCGGTTTTGGCCGATGTACCAGAAAGAGTCGGTAAAAATGGAAAGCTTTTCAAGATGTACAAATTTCGCTCAATGATAATCAATGCCCATGAGATACTGCGAAGTGATCCCAAATTTCGAAAACTTTATGAAGAATACAAACGTAATAGTTACAAACTCAATTATGATCCTCGGGTGACTAGGGTAGGGCATATTATCAGACGGACTTCAATGGATGAATTCCCTCAGCTTTTTAATGTTTTAAAAGGCGAAATGAGTTTGGTAGGTCCTCGGGCTTATTATAAAGATGAGCTTGTCGAACAACAAAAAAAGTATCCACTGACCCAAAAATATGTCATCGACCTTCTCCGAGTCAAACCAGGTTTGACTGGACCGTGGCAAGTATCGGGTCGATCGGCTATCAATTTTGACAAGCGCGTGGTCATGGATAGCGAATATGCGAGGAAACATTCGATCTTTTACGACTTCTGGATTATCTTAAAGACTATACCGGCTTTACTTTCAGGCCGCGGAGCTGTTTAAATTAGACTAATGCTTAAATTCTTTAGGCATGGGTCTGCCCATTCCTCAAAATCAAGAAAACTTAAGGTCATAGCCATAGTTCTGGTAGTATTTTTGGTGGTTTTGGGTATTCCAGGCTTCAAACTCTACGCCGATGCCAAAAAAACAATAGCAGCCGGCCAGCTTTTGTCAGCCGATATCAAAACTCAAAACCTCGACTCGGCCAAAGTTCACCTCAGGCAAGTCAAAGGCAGTTTACAGGATATGAAGACAACGCTCAATATTTTCCGGCCGATTAGCTTTATTCCGCTAATTGGTTGGTATTACTCAGACTTGGATCATGGGGTCAATGCGGGAATTGCGATGGTGGAGTCGGGCGAGATCATCAATGATGCTTTGGTGCCGTACGCCGATATTTTGGGGCTAAAAGGCACTGGTACGTTTTTGGGCGGCAATGCCCAGGATCGCATGCAAAAGGCTATTCAGACGCTTGAAAAAGTGACGCCCAAGCTTGACGATGTTGGGTCAAGGCTTAAAATTGCCCGGTCAGAAATTAATAAAATTTCATCGTGGCGCTATCCCAATATTTTGCCCGGCAGCCCCGGTAAGCGAATTGATCAGGCGCACCAGGTGATTGATCAGACCGAGACATTAGTCGTCGACGCCAAGCCTGTTCTGGAGTCTTTACCCTTGATTATGGGCCAACCGACTCCCAAGACCTACCTTGTCCTTTTCCAAAATGACGGCGAGCTTCGCCCCTCGGGTGGATTTATTACCGCTTATGCATATTTCACCTTTGATAAAGGCAAAATCATTCCCGGCGGGTCGAGTGATATTTATGAACTCGATGCCACTCTTGGCCGGACCAAGTCCATGCCACCAGCCTTGTCCAAATATTTACCACTTATCAATCGCTACAATCTAAGAGATTCCAATATCTCGCCCGATTTCAAAGTGGCAATGCAGGAATTTGAAAGTCTCTATCAAAACACAGCTAGCCGCAAAGATATCGATGGTATTTTTGCCATGGACACCAAGTTTTTGGTCTCTCTTATTCGTGTTTTGGGACCGGTTACTGTCGGTGGAATGACCTACAAAGCCGACAATATCGATATTTGCGGATGCCCACAGGTCATTTATGAACTCGAGTATTTTGCAGGAAGACCTTCCAACGTTATCCGGTCTGGACGCAAAGATATTATTGGGGTACTGATGCAAGGCATTTTGGACAAAGTCCTAACAGCCAAAAAAGATAAATGGCCTGATCTGATCCAGACAAGTTTGGATATGCTTAACCAAAAACACACACTTTTGTACTTCCATGATCCCAAAGCCCAAGCCGCAGTGGAGCAGGTCAATTTTGCCGGTGTTATCAAAGAATATGATGGCGACTATTTTCATCTCAATGATGCCAACTTTGCCGGCGCCAAGGTCAATCTTTATCTTGAACAAACTGTTTCTCAAAAAGTCGATATTTCGTCAGATGGCACTATTACGAAAACTGTTACCATTACTTACAAAAACCCTCGCCGGGGAGATAATTGCGAGCTTGAGCGAACTGAAGGTGTCTGTCTCTCGGGAACTTATCGCGATTGGCTTCGTATCTATGTGCCCAAGGGCAGCAAGCTTTTGGAGGCAACCGGTTCGATTAATGATCCGGTAACGAGCGAAGATCTAGGTAAAACTGTTTTTGAAGGATTTATTGCGATCTCACCTCAAGCAAGCACTAAAGTAACTTACAAATACACCCTGCCCTTCAAATACGACAAAAACAAGCCATATAAATTGCTTATTCAAAAGCAGCCCGGAACTGGTAACTCGAGGCTTAAGGGTGACAAAGACAAGCAAGTTGGAGACAGGGAGTACAATCTAGACATCAAAGGCAAGAAGCAAAAGTTTATTCTGGACGTTGACAAAGAAATAGAGGTAAAACTTTAAGCAAATCTTTGTCTAAAATTTAAGGGAGATTTGCTTGCGTTTACTTAATAAACATAAATTATGTGGGGTACCAAAGCAACAGGAATAATTATTGGTAAAAAAGATTTGGGTGAAGCCGACAAGATACTGACGGTTTTTACCCGGGAACACGGCAAGCTTCATTTGGTTGCCCGCGGATCACGAAGAATTTCTTCCAAAAGAGTGGGGACACTCGAGCTTTTTAATTACATCAGGTTTATGTATTTTTCCGGTCGGAGCATGGAAAGTTTGGGACAAGTCGATATGGTCAATTCTTTTGCCGGTATTAAGGATAATTTAGACGCCTCAGCCAGAGCGTACGTCATTGCTGAAGTAATTGATAACCTCACTCCGCTTGAGCAGGAAAGCAAAGCCGTCTTTGATGATTTGGTCCTTGCTCTGCAACTTCTTGCTAAAAAAGAGACCCAAGGGGATGCTGATACTATTGTCCGGGATTTTGAGCAGCAGATTTTAAAAACTCTTGGTTTTTGGTCAAGCCCCGATGCTCCGACTCATAGCGATCCACTGCTCGTCGGATTTAGAGGTTATATTGAAAGATTGATCGAAAAAAAGCTCCGTACACCTCAATTTGTGGCCAACGTTAATAAACTTGCGCTAGCAACTGTTCCTACCGATTAAAGTGGATTATTGCAATCGTATTCATAACTATTGTAACCTCCGTTTGCTATGTTCACATGTATTCTAGACGAAGTCGCAAGCTATGCTTACTAATTATTAAATTATGAGTGAAGAAAAAGTAAGCTTGGATAAAATAGTTTCGCTTGCCAAAAGACGAGGGTTTGTCTTTCCAGGATCTGAAATCTATGGAGGGTTAGCCAACACTTGGGATTTTGGACCACTGGGACTTGCCCTGAAAGATAATATTAAAAATCTTTGGTGGAGAGAATTTGTTGAAAGCCAGGATAATATTTATGGGATTGATGGTGGAATAATTCTATCGCCCAAAGTCTGGGAAGCATCCGGACACGTCGAAAACTTTACTGACCCCTTGGTCGAGTGCAAAAACTGTCATCACAGGTTTCGTGCTGACCAATTAGAAGATCCCGACACATGCCCCGATTGTGGCAAAAAGGGCACGTTTACAGAACCCAAAAATTTCAACGGAATGTTTAGGACCAACCTTGGAGCAACTGAAGAAAAAGATTCAGTTGCTTACTTACGCCCCGAGACTGCCCAGGCGATATTTATTAATTTCAAAAATATTATCGATTCTTATCACCCCAAGCTGCCATTTGGAATTGCCCAAATTGGCAAATCTTTTCGCAATGAAATCACGGCCGGTAACTTTATCTTTCGCGATCTGGAGTTTGAACAAATGGAGCTTGAGTATTTTATACATGAGGCAGACTGGGAGAAAGAATTTGAAAAGTATTTAGACAAACTCAAAAGTTGGGTTGAAATGATCGGTTTAGATCCGGCGAGGGTAAGCACCAGGGAACACGATGAGAAAGAGCGCTCCCATTATTCGAAACGAACAGTGGATGTGGAATTTGATTTTCCTTTCGGTAAAAAAGAGCTTTATGGACTTGCTTACCGGGGTGATTATGATCTGCGGACTCATTCTGAAAAGAGTGGAGTCGAGCTTGCCTATACCGACGACGAAGGTAAAAAGATTGTGCTGCATGTCATTGAGCCATCACTGGGAGTGGAGCGAACAATGCTGGCCATCATGGTGAGTGCTTATACTGAAGAGGGCGAGCGGATATATCTTAAATTCAAACCACAAATGGCCCCGATTAAAGTTGCTGTCTTTCCACTTTTGGCCAACAAACCGGAGTTGGTTGAGAAAGCGAGAGAGATTTATCATGATCTTAAAAAAGATATGGCGGTTGCCTGGGATGAGCGGGGCAATATTGGTAAAAGATATGCATCACAAGATGAGATTGGGACGCCGTGGTGCGTAACTTTTGACTTTGATTCACTCGAGGATCAAGCTGTCACTGTCCGCGACCGCGATACGGCTCAGCAAGAAAGGGTCAAGATTGCCGAGCTTAAAAATTATTTCTCCGAAAAACTTTCTTAATTTTATCTAATAGTAGTAAAATAAAGTCTATATGAGTGAAATATCTCCTGGTGAAGATGTTGTAGAAAATTCGCCCGAGAAAGAAAGTGTTTCGACCGTCCAGGAAAGTGTTAGAAAAATCCTCCCCGAATATTCTCAAGTCGATCGTACTGAGTACGACGCTTACGATCCAGAGTCAGACAAAATGGACCGGGGACAAATCCTCTACTTTTTTACCGAACAGGGGAATGAGCCGGATGCTCCTAAATTACTCTTTATTTTTGAACCAGATGGTATGGTTTTGAACTATTACAATTCTCCAGAACCAGAAGGCAAATATTCAATTCGCAACAAGGGTGATTCAATACGTCGTGGAGGCAATTGGCGTTGGGGCAAGGAAGATGTCAACTTAGCAGTTGAGAAGGCCAAGATTCATATGCAAGGAGTGGGCCATGAAAGCGATGAGTTTCAAGGCCAGTTGGCCGGATGGGATCCGACTGAAGATCGACTTGTAACAATGGGTGAACGTATGAAATCGAATAGGCAAACTCTGGAGCAAAAAGGATTTAAAGAAAGAGAAGCATTATTACAAACGAGAAAGCCAGGGGGAGTCTGGAATTTACTGGAAGAAAATCCTCAAAAAGCAGCTGAGCTTGCGATCACCCGGATCGGGCAAAGCGACCAGTATATTGAAGTAGATGGCACCCCACGCCCCTCGGTCGATGTAGTGGGAGAAATCAGACAAGGCACTGATGCAGGTCAGAGAGCCGTTCGGCGCGAAATAAACATAATTGAATCCCAGGAGTCTCTTCTTAGAGTTAGAGGATTGCTAATTTAAATCTTCAAATCTGAAGGCATGAAAATATCCGAAAATAACCAATTAATTTTTGTGACGTCGAAGGTGAGCGATGGAAATATGGCGCTTGCCAAAGGTGAACAGGGAAATGTGGAAGAAAATAGGCAAAAGTTTTTCAAAAGTCTTGGGATTTCGTCTGAAAAAGTGGTGGTTGTCTCAGTCGTTCACGGGTCAATTGTTGTTCATATTGATTCATCAGATATGGATAGCAAGGTCGAAGCAGATGGACTCATTACTGATAAAAAAGGAATCTATTTGACAATGTTGACCGCTGATTGTTTACCAATCGGGCTATATGATTCCAAGACAAATACAATTGCCCTCATTCATGCCTCGCGGCACAATATTGATACTATTATCACAGCCACTATTAATGAGCTCCAAACTGACCCGTCCAATTTAGTTGCGGAAATTGGCCCATCAATTGGGCCGTGTCATTATCAAATGGATCTTTGGACAAAAGCTGAAGAGTTGTTAATGCAAAATGGCATTAAAAAAGAAAATATTCATAATCAAAAGCTTTGCACTTACGAATCACCCGATTATTATTCTCACCGCGAATTTACCGAAAAAAACTTGTCCCAAGACAATCGCATGATCACAGTTTTTGGTATTAAATAATTTGGTAATTCGAAAAAGTTAGAGAGATTGGCCGGCAATTTGAGCGAAAAATTCCCGAGCCTGATCAATCATGGCTGGATCAACAGGTTCACCTTCCATTGCCTGTCTTAAAACTTCTTTGTAATCGGCACCTAGTTGATGAAGTTCTTCATAAGTTGCAGGAAGGCGATCTTGGCGTTCAAGTACATTACTAGCGGTTAAATAGGCTATATTGCCACTCAATCTAAAACCCTCCTTGTGAACATTTGCGCCACCTTTTAAAACTTCATCGATAAAATCTATACCTGCTAGTAATGTCTTCTTTCCTCTCTCATTAAACAGTCCTGTTCCACTTTCCACCTGACGTAGTCTGACTGCTACATCAAAAGATAAAGTACTATACAAAGAGGCTGATTCTTGTGCTGCCGCTACTGCACTATAAAACCTGCCAATGCCTCGAGCTTCGGCTGCTTCGTATCTAGCCATAGACTCACTTTTTTGTTCTGTCATTTGGGTTGATATTACAGCTCAAAATGTATTTTTGCAAGAAAAAGCCCCCGGGGTTTTAGTCGGGGGCGGTGAATGATTCAGGAGGTTAATCCCAGTAGGCCAGGGGGTCTTCGAAATGCGGGAAGTGAGTAGACAGCCATTGCCGTCCGACGAAGACTGCGTAGTCGATGATTGCTACGAGCGATTGTCCTTTTTGGAGGTAAATATCTCCACCCCGGTAGAGGACATTGCCGTCGCTGTCGACTACTATGCTTTCGATTGCCGATTGGGTACCGACTCGGACATGTTTCCAAGTTGCCATATACCGACGGAGGACCCGTAGGTATGTGCTTACTCCAATGGAAGTGTCAAAGCTAAGTATTTCTGCTCTGACGTGTCCACGGGAATCTCGCAGGACCTTTCTGGTCTCTTCCTCTTGCAGGCACCAGCCGTCGGGAAGTAGAACAGTGTTCTGAGACAAGAATTCGATGCCGAAGACGCTCAGGTAAAACCGGTCGTCATCCTTCATCACTCTGGGTAGATTGACTATTTGTGTCGCAACCACATCCTCATCCTCAGGTAAGTTTAGTTTTGGGAGGTGAGAGAGGTCTCTCCCCAGTGAACTACCATCTCGCAGTCACTCTTATCCCGAGTCACTAGGTACCTGTTGTAACTGGGTTTGAGTCCCAGATCGGCAAAGTGGAAATAAACGATGCTGGCAGCTCCTTTGAGAGCGAACGGACTGTCTCCTTGGAACATCCAACTATCGTCGTTTTGCACAAAGTCGTTCCAACTCAGTTTCATGATCGAAACAGGGTTGACGTCGCCTTTGGCTTTCGCCTCGCGGATTTTCTCTTCAGCTTCTCGGATGACCTTATCCGCCGTGACTTTATGCGATTCATCCGGTGGTGGAATTGGCCCCAACATAAAGAGGGGGCGGTTAAGGAATTCGATGAGTCGGGCCCTGAGTCCCATTTGTTTTTCTCCTGAATTGTTAATGTACTTCGTACTTTTGCACGCATCCGCGTGTTCGGACTGCTAGCTTAGGAAGCAGTGGGGTAATTTTACACTATTTTATGACTAAAACCAACCGATAGTACTGTAGAAATTACTTTCGCGCTTGGGGTGAGAGAGTGGGCTCGTAGCGGAATATTAGCCCTTCGTCCCGATTGTGTTTTTCGTCAAGCGTTTCAACAATCGCATCAACCGCAATCATACGGGAATTAATATCCTCTTTGTTAAAGTATGTTATTTCTCTTGAAGCATTACCAAATGTTTCTGTAAGTGCAACAGTATCAGGTTGAAGCACTTCAATTTCCCTGACATCCTGGCTTGCTTCATGTTTATCACTTGATCTAATAAGAATATTTTCTTTAAAGCCTGGAGCGATATATTCCACTTTGGTCACAATACGTTTTCCTTCCGAGTCATGGGTATAAGCAATTCGTTTGATTGTCATGCGCCAATTATTGTCTTAAATCGCGATATTTTCAATCGATCGTTTTAAGGCGATGATATAATGCTTTTGTGAAGTTGCTTTTTTTGTTGATCGTAGGGATTTCAATGATTGCCCTTTTTGCTCTAGTCCTTGGCAAAACTCCTCTTAAAAAATATTTAAAATTAATTGTTCCAGTGCTTTTTGTGGGCCTCTTGGGCTTTTTGGCATTGGGGATGATTTATAGCGAAAAGCAGCCGGATAAGCAGTGCCTTATTCCACACGAAGTCAGTTCCGCGCCACCCGCCACTCAAAAAACTGCACAGGATTATTTTGAGCTGGGTAATTTTAATTACGACAAAGGGGATTGTACCCAGGCAATTGTCGCTTACACCAAAGCAATTGAACTCAACCCCAAATATGCCGAGGCATACAACAACCGCGCTTATACCTATATGAGGCAAAGGGATTACCAAAATGCGTTACTGGACTTGGATAAGGCGATCGAAATCAGACCCAACTATGTCCATGCTCTGATGAACAGAGGCGATATTTACAATTATTACTACCAGGAGGATCACCAAAAGGCGATGGCTGATTATGACAAAGTCCGCGCACTGGGGCCCGCGGCTTACACTGGGACCAGTCTTTGCGGACACAGGCTACTTGCACAAAACGGGGGATGGAGTCCTGGTGTTTATTTCCAGCTTATTAAAAACGGCCTGACTATGGCCGGGTGTGATTAGAGGATTCGTTTAACAACAACAAAATCTTTGCGGTCTAAAAATTCACTAACATTTTCTTCCAACACTGATCCGGCATCTTTACCATCTATTTCTTGGTATCTGGAGCTGATTACTTTACCGTCTCCTACATAGATTCCCACGTGTCCGATACCCATTGGGAACTCCGGACTGTAGTGACCCCAGCCGCCTTTGAAAAAGATCAAGTCACCAACCTCTAAAAGATTTTTATTGGGTTCTATTTTTTTACCCTTGGTCGCCTGATCAAGAGCTGTTCGGGGCAAATCGATATCAATTTTTTTATAGAGATATTGCACAAAACTGGAGCAGTCGAATGTTTTAGGAGCTTCGTACGCCTTGGCGCCAAATTTATAGGGCTTGCCCAAATGTTTGCGGGCAAAATAGGAAAGGCGGCCCCTTTTTGTCATGGAAAATTACTTAAAACTAGCGGAGAGTTGGTCCCATTGCTTTTTGCGCAGGGCAAGATCAGGGTTGGCGCCAATAATTTCTTTAGCTTTTTGCAAAGACTGCTGAGCTTTGGCTGGGTCGTCATCTCTTAAGATATCGGCCATTCTCATGTAACCGCCTGAGACCCAGACGTCTTTATTGTATTTGTCTTCTTCTGATCCTTCCAAATCGGAAAGTGCCGATTCTAGTCGCTCAAGGGCCGACTTATCACCGGCTTTGTACTCACAAGTAGCCACGTGTACTCTCATATCAGCAAGGACTGAGGGGCGATCGTGCCTCTCGGGAGGATTTTGCTCCATGTTATGGAGTGCTTCTTTGTAAATTGCTGCTGCTTCGGAGAGTTCGTCTAGTTCTTCGTGCATTTGGGCAAGTCGATATTGAGGCAGAGCAAGGGCTTTTTTGTCTCCGCTTTGTCTGGCAATCTCAACCGCTCCCATGAGCTCATATTTTGCTAAAGTTAAGATGCGCCTTGATTCATGGATGCCCGCATAGACTTTGAGGGTGATACCCCGGTTGGCAATAACTTCGGCAAATCCCAAACCATCGTTGTCTCGGTCATAGGCAAGTAGGGCTTGGTCGCCCAAAGAAAGGGAGTCTACAAACTCGCCTTTTTCTCTGGCTTCAGCTGCTTGTTCGTGTAATTTTCGCCCTTCGCTTTCCATAAGCGCATTATATATCAAATTGAGAACTTGTCAAAAAAAATTGGAGGTTGGTTTAAAACCCCAAAGATTCTTTGACCAGAATCACGCGTACTTTTCGACCCATTATTGGATTTTCGCGGTGGAGGATGAGTGTTTTGCTGTGAGAGGTACCTACTCCGTATTTTTGCATTATGTTTTCATTTTCAAGTGGAACCACATATTCCTCAAGTCGTTTAAAACCAGCGTTTAGATCCGAAACAATTTTTTGGGTCCCCACTACCAAAATAATATTGGGCGAGGTGGAGGCCAAATGGGGAAGTTGACTTCCACTATTCGACGCAATCATCATTTCGCCAGTTTCAGCAAGGGCATGGACACTGCCTAGATAATAATCCGAAAGAATAGCCTGTTTGCGCAGTTTGGCCTGCTGGGCCGGATCTTTTTCGGTGGCGATTGCTTCGTGCAAATTATTCCAACTATGTTTGCCGTTTTTAAGATATTCGATGAAGCCGATTTCTTCAAGTGTACGAGAGGAGCCGTTCATGACAGAAACTCCGGCTGGAATTAAAGATTTTATTTTTTCGAGGGCTTCTTCTTTGGTGTTTACAATAATTGGCTCGAAGTTGCGCCCCGTGAGAGCAGCACTTACTGTGTGCAAAGTCTGATCATTGGCTAGTGATTGATTTGTCATAAGGTGTATAATAGAGACTAACTATTGATAGAGCAAGTACACACTATTTAGAAATATAATATATAAAAAGTAAGTATCAAATAGGAAAATGTCAATTAATGCCATTATAAAAATGAAATCGCAATGCCATGTCGACAACGCTCTGAAAGTAATTGGAGGTAAGTGGAAACTTATTATTCTGTGGTATCTCAACCAGTCTACACTTCGTTTTAACGAGCTTGAAAAAAGCATCCCTGGTATCACCCAAAAAATGCTTGCCCAGCAGCTTAGAGAACTTGAAAAAGATGGGCTTATTACTCGTAAAGTTTATCCAGTTGTTCCCCCCAAGGTAGAGTACACTATTACCCCGCGCGGGTTATCCTTGCACGATGTGGTCAAAGAACTTGATAAGTGGGGCTCCCAACACATTAAAACCTCCAGAGTTTAAATCCGGATGTGCTATTATCAAATAGCAAGAAGGGAAGATTTATGCAAAAAATAACACCATTTTTATGGTTTGATAATCAGGCCGCAGAAGCGGCAAAATTTTATACTGAGGTTTTTAAAGGCAAAATCAAAGATTCTCAGATTGTCACCGATACTCCATCAGGTACAATTGAGATTGTTACTATTGAGATTTTAGGCCAAGACTTTACTCTTATGAGTGCCGGTCCGCTTTTCAAATTCACAGAAGCTATTTCTTTTATCGTGGATTGTAAAGATCAGGAAGAAGTCGATTATTATTGGGAGAAACTTTCTGCTGTTGCTGAGTCCGAACAATGTGGTTGGTTGAAGGACAAGTATGGAGTGTCATGGCAAATCATTCCAAGCAGACTAAATGAATTGACAAGAGATCCCGACAAAGAAAAAGCTGGACGAGCCACACAAGCCATGCTCAAGATGAAAAAGATTGACATTGCCGAGCTGGAAAAAGCCAGTAACGCTAGTTAAAAAACTCTTCGTAGATTGAAACATCTGGAACCGTTTTGGGGTAAGAGCTGAGTACGGGTAGATTTTTGCCAAAGACGACTTTCTGTTTCTTAGTTTTTTTATTCTGACTATTTTGAAACTTTTGCCATTTATTGTACTTTTCTTTTGTTAGATGCATCGTGCCGGTGCACCTGTCGCTTCCACATTTACAAATATGGACGCAGTTTGTGCAGGTTTCTTTGGGACCCAGGAGATATGAAATGGTGAGTTCTTCACCCAGTTTAATAATTCTGAGTGCGAAAAAGAGCGTATGGCCGCGGTAAGTATAAATCCAACAGTTTGGTGTGCATGAATGATTAAGCAGATGGATGTCCGGCTTTTTGAGATCTGGATAAATTGAGGCCTCGTCGGAGTAGTACATCAGATAAAGCCCGTCTTTATCTTTATCCAGATCATAGTCAACTGTCCGGATTACTTTTCCCAGATAATCACCAATGACAGTGCCGGCTGTTATTTCTTTTTTTGCAAACAGGCCTCGCCCCTTTCTTTTGGTAGTTTTAATTTCCCAAAAATCGCGAGCCAATAAAATCATGAGACACACTTTACCATGTTTAAATTGGGGAATGTTTTGTTGTATTATCAAATCGAAAAATGATGGGGGAGGTGAATACTAAATGTCTCGAAAAATATTTGTAAATTTACCAGTTGCCGATCTTGATGCATCCATGGACTTTTTTAAAAAGGTTGGATTTACTTTTAATCCAAAGTTTACGGACAAGACAGCCGCTTGTATGGTCATCTCCGATGATATTTATTCGATGCTTTTGACACACGACAAACTCAGAGAGTTTAGTAAAAAAGAGATTGTCGATGCTCACAAACAGATCGAAGCAACACTTGCCCTGTCTTATGACAGTAGAAAAGAAGTAGACGATGTCATGGAAAAGGCATTGGCCGCGGGTGCCACCGAAGCCTTTGACCCCAAAGATTACGGCTTTATGTATAACCGCAGTTTTAATGATCTTGATGGGCATATGTGGGAAATTTTCTGGATGGATCCGGAAAAAGCAAAATGAAATGGACGCAACGCGGGAGATTGACAAACAAATAGCAGACCTGGGGGATTGGCGCGGGGAAATGATGACTCGTATTCGCAAGCTGATTCACGAGGTTGATAGCGAAATTGTGGAGGAGTGGAAATGGGGAACGCCAGTCTTTACCCGTAGCGGTATAGTTTGTGCGGTGGGTGCTTTTCAAAACCATGTTAAAATCAACTTTTTCAAAGGCGCATCCCTTGCTGATCCCCACAAATTATTCAACGCCGGCCTTGATGCCAAAGCCACACGTGCTATTGATATTGCTGAGAGTGACAAGATAGACGAGCCAGCTCTGAAGGATCTCATTCACTCGGCGGTTGATTTTAATATTTCTAAGTAGCTTATGTGTCGAAATATTAAGCCGCTTTTCAATTATGATCCAAAAGCTACCGATGCGGAGATCCACGAAGCTTCTTTGCAATTTGTCCGAAAAATATCCGGGTATAACAAACCTTCTTCGGTTAACGAATCTGCTTTCAAAAGTGCCATTGAAGAGGTGGCTGTCGTTACCAAAAATTTATTAAGTTCTCTAAATACTGATTCTCAACCCCGCAATCGCGAAGTGGAAGCCGAGCGCGCCCGGGCGAGATCAGCTAAAAGGTTTGGGTAAGATCCTTTAGTCCCCCAAAGGCGGACGCAAGAAGAGATCATCTATAAGTACAATGCTCTTCTTACATTCGAGTATTAAAATATAATAAAATTTGGATCCGGCTTTTGCCGGGACAAATTTCTGAACAAAAGAAAAGAGGAATACCAAGGAGAAAAACTAGTTTGTCTCCTTGGAGTAAGTAAAGGAGGTGAATTATGTTAAATTTTAGTTCAATTTTAGTTTTTTCCGAAAACCCCGAAAAACTTGCTGACTTTTACAAAAAAGTCTTTGAAAAAGATCCGGAAATGGACGATGGTGGTTATATTGGATTTTTAGTCGGCAGTGGGTTTATTACCATTGGTCCGCACGATAAAGTCCATGGAAAGAGTACCAATCCTGAGCGAATCCTTCTCAATTTTGAAACAAAGGATGTCGAGGGAGATTTTGAGCGGATCAAAGGCCTTGGTGCGGAAGTTGTGACCGAGCCATATAATCCGTCAGAAGATGAAAAAATGAAAATTGCTACTTTTGCTGACCCAGACGGCAATTACTTCCAACTCATGACTCCATGGGAAGGAGAGATGAAAAAGTGACGGTAAGGGCCATATTTTTTTAAGCTCCAAGTTTGTAACTTGGCTTGCGGTTCTCGCTATGCTGCGATCCTAGTGCCAGTCTGTTGGCCGGGACGTATTAAAAATAGAAAGAGAAAAAGCGGAAGGGCTAGAAGCAAAATCTAGTCACGCAAGTCGGCAAGTCGCCATCCAAAAACCATTTGTTCTGGTATTTAACAATCTTGATTGTTTGTCCGGCACTAGTCTTGCAGATCCCAAAATCATCTGCTCTCTCAACAAGCTGCGAGCAACCCCTAAAAGCATAATAGTTATCAAATGTGCTGTGCGCTTTGCGTAAATATAGAATGTAATTTATCGACAGTACAAAAACTAGTCCGACTGCCAAAAGCAGCGAAACCAATACGACTTTATTTTTAAAAAGTTTTTTCATCATCCGTGAATATTAATATATCAAAGATTAAAGAAGTCTCCTGAGGTTGAGTTTAAACTGTACTGTGAGGGTGACCGGAGAGTATTGAGATTAGCTTAACAATTCCCCAAGCCAAAATGGCATAGACAACGATCGCGACTAGAGTGGATGGTTCGAGAATTGAAGTAGTTTCCACGCCTTGAGTGTAGCCTCTTCGAAATATGCCTTCAAAAGGCAAGATGAAAGGTTTGCTTATTGCATAGATCATGCTGACAAAGGGACTGACCGGATTGGCTCCGGCTAGTTTAAAGACCAAGCGAAATGCCAATAAAATTTCGAGGACTCCAAAAAGGAAATATATAAAATATGCAACAGTGCTGGATGCGGATGGTTGTTTGGGCACAACGACAACCGGTGTATCAGAGGTCTGGGTAACGGTAGTTTCTTTTACAACTTCTGCCATTGGTTTATTACTACCAGCATATACCTTTTGCTATAAGATGTATATCTTTGGATTTTAAACATATTTTCCCAAGTGGTACAATCTGACCATGCCAAAGACAGAACTCCCTGACGAATATTTAAAAGGTCTAGAAGAAAATCATCGAAAAAAGATTGAGGATTTATTAGATCCCGCAGAGAGATTGCTCATGTACTCTGGAGCTAGGCTTAACTGGATTGGTGAATATATCAATGACGAAAACATTCACTGGACATTAGAAACAGTGCCCTTAGACGATTTAACTTTAACCGGTACCAATCCCGGATGGAACGCAATCACTCTGACTCAAGCTGAGGCGAGCCCCGCCAAACTGCGTGAGCTTTTAAAAGACCCCAAGATTGCTGAAGTATTTAAAGACGCCGAATATGTCGAGATTCCGATACTTGTCAGACGCGAGGAAGACAAATTACAACTACTTGATGGAATGAACAGGACAATTGCGGCAATCAGAGATGCAAAAGAAGATATTAGGGCTTATATTGGCACAAGAGTGGGGGAGCCAGCCCCGACAATCGAGCCTCATGTTATTTATGATTTTATAAAAGCCTATCACCAACGAGGCGGCAATGAAGAGGATTTTAAAGCCGGACTTAGGTTTTTGGTTAAGGCTTATTCCAACGCACGAGATTTAATTGAAAATAGGTTTAGTCACGAGTGGGTGCCGGATGATAAGATTCAACAACTCCTTAAAGAAGTATTAGACGAAGATAAAGATGCTTGATAAATACGCTGCCACTTGGGTCTCCCATTCCTCAATTTCTGATTATATTCGCTGCCCCCGCGCGTATTTCCTCAACAATGTCTACAAAGATCCCAAGACCGGTCACAAGATCTCGCTCATGTCGCCAGCCCTTGCCTTGGGGCAAATAGTGCACTTGGTCCTTGATGATATTTCATCGCTTCCAGTGGAAGAAAGGCTGGAGATACCCTTGACTGATAGATTTGAAAAGCGCTGGGAAGATATCAAAGGTATTAAAGGCGGATTTAAAGACGTTCGGACGGAAGATGAGTACAAAGAAAGAGGTGAGGCGATGCTTAAGTACGTGATGGACAGTCCCGGCCCACTTTTAAATAAAGCCGTGCGTATCGCGCAGGACCTGCCCAACTACTATATTTCCGAAGAAGACGAGATTATTTTGTGCGGTCAGATCGATTGGCTAGAGTATTTACCCGATGATAGTGTCCACATCATTGATTTCAAAACAGGCAAAAACGAAGAAGATGGCACCTCACTTCAGTTGCCGATTTATCTTCTCCTGGTGACCCATACCCAAAAGAGAGTCGTTTCTAAAGCGAGCTATTGGTACCTCGAGCAGAAAAAGGCCTTAACAGAGGTCCCTCTGCCGGATATTGAAAAAGCTGAGCAAGATGTCCTCAAAATAGCTAAAACCATCAAGCTTGCGCGCAAACTGGGCGTTTTTAAATGTCCGAAAAATGGGTGTTTTTCGTGTGAGAAACTAGAGCTGATTGTGGCCGGCCGGGGGACTTACGTGGGAATCAATGATTACAAACAAGACGTTTATATCCTCGACTGAGGTTTGCCACTTTTAGTATTTGACAAATGCTCTTATAACTTGCTACGGTCAAATTACTAATGAAAAAAGGGTTTGTCCACCTTTTCGCTTTTATAATCCTTGCGGCTATTGCAGTTGCGGGAATTGTTGTCTACAGAAATCACATCAAGCCTGAAACAAAGGGCGTTTCTGTTTCTAAGAAAGTTGTTGGCTATTTAGTCTATTGGGATAAAGCCAGAGGTATCCAGTCTATCCAAAACAACGCCGACGTTTTTACAGAAATTTCTCCCTGGGCTTATACAATGAATACAGCGGGAGATATCATCCTTGATCCCAACGGGGGTGCGTCAATTGTTGACGATGCTACTGTAACTCTTATTAAAGGTAAGGGGATGAGGATATCCCCAACGATTCACAACCTAGTTGGTGGAAGTTGGAATAGTCAGATTGTCCACGACATCATTACCAATCCCACCACAAAGCAAAAACATATTACCAATATTGTAAATCTGGCAGTTTCCAAGGGGTACGATGCAATAGACATCGATTACGAAAACCTGTTTGCGGCCGACCGTAATGCCTATTCCAGCTTTATGTCGGACCTCTCAACCGCTCTCCATGCTCAGAGCAAACAAGTTTATGTAAATGTATATGGCAAAACGTCCGAACCCGGATCCTGGAGCGGACAACAAGCTCAAGACTATGCGGCCTTGGGCCGAGTGGTTGATCAATTCCGTATCTTTTTATATGACTACAACCCCGGTGTGATTGGTCCTGTTGCTCCATATTCGTGGGTTAGCAATACGCTTGCATTTGCCATCACTCAAATGCCAGCCGAAAAAGTAATGCATGGACTTCCGACCTATGGATATGACTGGAACAATACTAATCCCTCGGATAAGACCGGGCCGATGTATTTGGAAGCTATGGCCACTGCTACTAAAAATAACGCTACTGTTAATTGGGATGCCACTAATTTTGCTCCCTGGTATACATATTCCAACCGAACAGTTTGGTTTGAAAACGCACGGAGTACTGGTTACAAGTTGGATTTGACCAATAAATATAATGTTGGCGGAGTTTATTTGTGGCGATTGGGCGGCGAGGACCCACTTACATATAGCGTTATAAAAGATAAATTTGCCGTGGCACCTCCACCACCTCCTCCGCCTCCACCACCAGTAACTTACAAAAGCACGGTTTTAACCGATAGCCCACTGGCTTACTGGAGACTAGGCGAAGCCTCAGGAACTACGGCTACAGATGAAAAAGCTACTTACAATGGAACGTATCTTAACGGGCCCACTTTGGGTCAAGCAGGGGCGATACAAAATGACACCAATACCTCCATTGGACTTAATGGTGTTAGCCAATCGGTAAGCATCCCCTATAAAGTCGAATTTAATTCCAAGCCTTTTTCGGTCGAAGCATGGGCATACCCAACAGGCGGTACCGGTTATCGAGTAGTGGCTGCAAGCCGCGATTACCCCAATGGGTGGCTACTTAACGCTCGCGACCTGGCATCGGGTAATAATTGGTCTTTCTGGGTTAACAATGGGGGAACGACAATGTTAGAGCTAAATGGACCACCCGTGGTTCTAAACAAATGGGCACATCTTGTCGGAACATATGATGGGACGACTGCCAAGCTATTTGTTAACGGTACATTAGCCGCAACTGGTACTACATCTACATTTACCGGTAATACTAAGATGCCTTTTACAGTCGGCAATGCCGAGCCAGGCCAAAACTTTCCATTCGTAGGTAGAGTCGATGATGTTTCTTACTATAAAACAGCTCTAACATCAGCCCAGGTATACACCCACTACAGCCTTGGAAGTGGAGCTCCTGTAGTATCACCGCCCCCTCCCCCTCCTACCAACCAGCCGCCGACAGTCTCGATAACCAAACCTGCTGATGGGGTGACTCTTTCCTGGTGGACTTTGATTCAAGCTGATGCTAAAGATGATAAAGGTATTGCTAAGGTCGAGTTTTACCTGGACGGAAGTCTTATCAAAACAGAGATGTGGACTCCTTATTCATTCCGGTTTGGATTTAAGAGGGTGGCATCAGGAACACATACCATTACTGCCACTGCCTACGACGCCGAGGGTCTCAAAGCTTCGTCATCCATCACTGTCCACAAGTAATACCTCTTCCAGACGTCTATATTTTGGACTAAAGATGTTTTCTAAAATTGACCTAGGATAATATATGTGATAACTTTTCAGCTATGAAATTGAATGTTGGTGATAAGGCGCCTGATATAGAATTGCCAGACCAAGACGGTAAGTTGCATAAACTTTCGAACTACCTTGGCAAAAAAGTTTTAATTTATTTTTATCCCAAAGATTTTACTTCTGGCTGCACTACCGAAGCCTGTCAAATAAGAGACAGTTTTCCGAATTTTAAAAAACTTAATGTTGTTGTTTTGGCAATAAGTACAGACAGTATTGAAAGCCACAAAAAATTTGCTACAAAATATAACTTACCTTTTACGCTCTTGGCTGACGCGCAGAAAAAAGTTGTTAATGCGTACGATGTTTGGCAAGAAAAGAAGTTTTTGGGAAAAAGTTTTATGGGGACTGTTAGAACTTCTTTTTTAATAAATGAAGACGGCAAAATAATTAAAATTTATAAAAAGGTAAAGCCGCAAGTTCACGCAGAAGAAGTATTGAAAGATTTACTCTCCTAGGAGAGTATTTAAATTTCCGAAAAATGGCTGTTTTTCGTGTGAGAAACTAGAGCTCATCGTTGCTGGCCGCGGGGCATTTGTGGGGGTCAATGACTTCAAACAAGACGTCTACATCCTTGACTAATTGTCGGTGATTTAGTATATTACCCTCATAAACGCCTCATCTAGCGCCGCAAGGCCCGATGAGGTTTTTTTTGCTTTACTTATAATAAATTTCAATTGATAATAATTGCATGTCAGGATGTATTTTATTCATAGATGGCGAGAATTTTCTTCACAAAATTGAAGAAGTTTTAAAGCGCAGTGGCCTGGCCAAAAACAAGACTGATCTGGCTTTAATTGATTTTGATAGGTTATTCAAACAGCCCCTGAAAGATTTCCGCATCCAAAGAAAGATATTTTATGTTGCCAAACTGCATCTTCATCCGGATACAAAAGAGAAGTCTCAGGAGTTGATTAAATTTCAAAGAAAACTGAGAAACAATTTGATCAAACATGGTTTTGAATTCGTTATTTCCGGCAATGTGAGGGCACAATCGGTAGGTAAAAAAATAGTCTTCAAGGAAAAAGGTGTGGATGTCAAAATCGCCGTTGACCTTGTTTCACTTTCCTGTGATAAAAAGCTAACGACTGCTATTCTTTGTAGTTCCGATTCTGACCTACAACCAGCCATAAAAGAGGTTCGTGAGAGAAAAACCGAAGTTGTTTACTTGGGTTTTGAAAATAATCCCAATAAAGGACTAACTTATACAACCAACCGGACAATCCTACTGCGCAATTCAGAAATTGTTGAGTCATACATAAATAATCAAGGCTTGCGTTCAGACGAACTAAAGAAAAGCTTGCGTTCTGACGATCTAAAGAAAAATTCTTAAAAGAAGTTAAATAACTTTGACATTTGTGCCTAGAGAGGCGTAATATCCCAACTAAATATGAAAGAGGCTGAAGAATTATTAAATTTCGGACTTGAGGCAGGTTATGCAGGAGTAAACGATCGAGATGCAAAACCTAGGGGGGAACTTCAGGTTGAGCAGAGTGAACTTCAGGAAGGCGATGGTTATTATATTGATCAGTGGATAGCGGATCGAGTCGGTGGAGGACAAGAAATTGCTCGACAATATGACGAGGGAACAGTTACCAGGCTTTATGCTGGTGGGACAATAAGTTTAGAAAAATTAGAGGAACTCGGGCTGACCAAAAAAGATGTGACGAGTCAGCTTAAAAAATTCATTCAATGGTCTGAAAGAAAAACAAGATTGCGTGAAGATTACGAATCCGAACCAGATGGAGATTGGGGATATTCCTACAAAGTTATTTTAACATTAGATCAAATCCCTCTTAGAATTGGAGTAGAAACAATAGTTTATCAAGACCAACTCGTTTTCGCCCACGGAATACTTCTAACAACAGTCGAATAAATATGCCGAATCCGGAAATTCCACTTTTTGTTGAAGTAGATGGCTGTACCAATTGTCCCAATTGGAAATTGCTGGAAGATAATATTCGCAAACACGAATTTGTCTTGGGAGTCAAAGCTGCCTGTCATGCGGCAGGATGTGCCGATGAGGGTTTTTTAATTCCCGATAATCCCTATATTCCGCCCGCGAAACTTAGAGAATTGGCAGAGAATGCTCAGCCCTGGTCCAAAGATCCAATGTTAGCCAGAGCAAAAGATTATGAAAGAAGATTTGGAAAATACTACTCCGACCCCGCTTTAGATTAAAAAATTATCTTAAATTACGATCGCCTGGGGGGCTAAGAATTATTAAAGTCTGTGTAGTAGTATCGAGTTCTTTTAGAGGACCAAAACGGCCATGTTCATAATTTTCTCCATCAAGCTGTTTGTTCATACGGTCTGTTGCTGCTGATTCATTTTCTGCAATTACCAATACTACTTGCGGATTACTGTAAAAATCTCTTTCTAAATAATAGACTTTTAAACCTTCACTCATTTGGGCAGAATATATTCCTCTTACATCGTCATGTCAATATTTTTGCGCGGTATAGCTTGAGGTGAGCTTCAATTAGGCGTAATATCCGGGCTAAATATGACCAAGTCAACAGAAGTAGGAACCAAGGGAGAGATAGAAGTCTGCCAACTCATTAAATGTCCCAGTTGTAAGAAGGATTTGATGAAGCTTCCAAGGTTTTATCCCTTAATCGATATCCAATGCACTTGGTGTACTTTCCGAGCTCAAGTGAAAAGCAAAAACTTAAAGCCTCAGAAAAAAATTTTGGGCGCTGGGGCGAATATTTTTGATGCCTCTCTCAAAATTGGTCACATGATACCGCCGCTTATTACAAATAATAAATGGATAGAAAATGGAGTGCAGAGACAAGAAATAAGGTTTTATCCGTTTTTATATAAAAAAAATATTAAAAAAAGAACCCTTTCAGCCACGGCTAAAAGAGCAAATTATCCAATGTTTGATTACATCGGCCTAGACGAACTACATTTTGATGTTTTATTCACAAAATAATTAATATGAACTCTCGAGAGGAGAAAAAACTGGAAAAATCTCTAGAGCATTTAGTTTATGAAATTATGATGTTTGACGGTACGGTTATTAAGCTGACTTCGGGAAAAAATAATTCATTTGAAACAAACATACTTTTGGAATCATTTGCTATTCATAGTAGAAATCTTTTCGACTTTTTCTACACTAAAAAAAGACGTCTAGATGATATGTCGGCCCAGGATTTTATTACTAAGAGAAGAGAGTTCAGACTAAAAAGAACTAAAAAAAGGATATTAGAAAATCTAACTCTGGAAGTAAATAAACAAGTGGCACACTTAACCTACTCTAGAAATAATTACAATCGAATTAATAAAGGATGGGCAGTTTCTACGATTAAAAGCAATATGGATAACACGATAAAAGCGTTTATAAATTGTTTGGATCCATATCTGCAAGACAAAATCAAAAAATTTTGCAAAAAATACGGAGTAAACATCTAGGTTCGATGGATAAAGGAAATAATATTGTTGAAGAAATTAAAAACTCGTACGTAAACATCTCGGAGAATTCATGGGTTATGTATTTGAGAGGTGTTATTCAATCTTTAGATGTGCCACTTCCGATTTTTGGTTTATCTATAAACTTGGGTCAAGTAGTAGACCGTTTTTTATTCATAGAAGCGGAGAAAATTTCTAAGAAAAGAATAGAAGCCTCATTTAAAGAATTAAATAAAAAAATAAAAAAAATTGAAATCAATCAAAAGAATGTCCTCAAGAATATCGAAGAATATTCAAATTTAATATTCCGATTTTCTCATATGACTGGTTCTCAATCTTATAAAAAGTTAAGGGATGCTTATATAAACCAAATGAGTTATTTCCTTAATGTTAAATATACAGAAAAAACTAATAGACTTTTTTACCAACAGTTACTGTTTAAACTTTCTATCGATCATTTATACATATTAAAATATTCGGAAAAATATCTTGGTGTAGATCGAGCAATAAACTCACAACCGGCAAGAACTCTAAATGATGCAATAATCTCAGAGTTTAAGAGAAAGGGCTTAGATGAACCACTCTTAAGAGGTCTTCTTAAAGATTTGGACTCGTTGGGTTTACTAGGTTCATGGCAATCATCTGCAATGGGTGGAGACATTCATTATTTATCTCTTACCGATTTAGGAAGAAAAGTATTATTTCAAATTAAAGATAATACTGAATAAATATATTAGTTACTATTTTTCTCACTTTTCCTACTAATTCGTTTTTTGAGCGCTGTTCATAAAAGAATTTATTCCATATTTATTAAGAAGGGGTAGTAGGTCAGTTTTCACACCTTTTTGTGTAACGTCCAATTTGTTCCAATCATAAGACTGTTTACTGACGGTTTCAGGATCCAGGTTATGATTTACATATCCTTCAATTACATTCCCGTCAATCCTATTTTTTGTTTCTGATATTTCCAAAAGTTCATCATAACTGTAAATAATTTTATGCATATCATTTGAGATTTCGAGATTCGCTTTTTCAGATCTTTGGATCACAACTTTTACCCCTACAACAAAACCGCCAACAAATATCCCTGTTACAAATAATAAAAATAATATAATTTTAGCAATCCTTTTAGCTGTCATGTTTCATCTAATTGATTTTGAGTTAAACATAATACTTAAAGTTATTACAATGTGAGATAAATTTTGACTGTGACTTTAATTAGGCGTATATTTCACTCAGATATAATGAATTATGAATAAAAACTTGATCTTAAATGATGTTACCCAATTTCAAAAATCTTTGGATAGAATGACAGCAAGAAAAGATCTAATTCTTCTACAGCAAGGCCGAATCCTCGAACTCCGCAAATCCGCAAACCTTCCAGAAAATTCCGAAATCCGTCAGAATTAATAAGATTTTACTCGTAAAAAGTAGAAATACTCTCGTTCTTATCTATATATTAACAATACTCTTTCTATACTATTTATATTAAATAAAGATATTGACATTTACATAAATGTTTATTATCCTTACCAAATATGGATAGTATGGAAAAAAGAGAACGTTTCAAAAGATTGGCAACTTATCGCACCAACGAGGTGCTTCGTAAGTTAAAAACGCTCGGTAATTGTGCAAATCGCAGTGCGTACGAATACAGCGAGGACGAAATAAACAAAATATTCTCTGAAATTGAAAAAGCGACGAGAAGCACAAAAGCAAAATTCCACTTCGCAAAAAAAACAGAATTTAGACTCTAGTGAAAAACCTTTTTTTTAGGTTACTAAACGCCCAAGACGAAGAGTCTGTAACAAAGTTAATAAACAACAACTCGCAGACCTTTGCACAGAAGAACTGGTTCCCGGTAGACAACAACGATAATAACTTTGGATTGATTGAATCACAAGGAAAAAACCCGGAAAGAGCATTAATTGAAAAAATTACTAATGCGATAGACGCTGTGCTAATAAGAGAGTGTAAAGCAAGAAAAATAGACCCTGAATCTTCAAGCGCTCCCAAAAGTATAAAACAGGCGCTTGAACTTTTTTTCAAAATTGAGAATGGCGATTTAAATTCAATTACTAAAGAGAAAAAAGATAAATTGGCATCCTTAATTTATGTAGTCGCGGAAAACTTTAAAGATAAAAGAGCCAATTTTTATTTAATAGATAAAGGTGAAGGACAAAGTCCAAAAAAATTCAAGGAAACATTCCTAAAGTTTGGTGGTAATAAATCAAAAACATATTTCGTCCATGGAAGATTCGGCACGGGGAGTTTTGGCGTGTTGCCGAATTGTGGTGATAACAAGTACCAGTTAATACTTTCAAAATCCTTTTTAGACGAGAGCAACCTTTATGGTTCGTGGGGTTGGACACTAATAAGGAAAAATCGCTCGCAAGATGTTCAAACTAAGCATGCTTGGTATGAGTATTTAACAAACGACGGAGAAATTTTCGAGTTTCTTGAAAAAGATTTAGCAAAATCGGTGAAGGATTGCATTAAATATAGCCGACTGGATTTATCAAGTTTTTCTTCTGGAACTGTTATTAAGTTATATAGTTATGACTTGCCCTACTCTTCTGATGTTGACAGGGATTTAAATCGTATATTTAATCGCTATCTGTTTGCACCCGCATTACCATTTCGCATTTTGGATGCACAGACAAAAAGTAATGTCGGTCCAGGAAAAGAAGTTGATGGAAACTTGAACAGGTTGAAGAAAAATAAAGAGGAGCTTGAAGGGCCCAGCATACCTACCACAAAAATCCAAAAGGTTCTTTTGCCCAAGCTAGGTTCGGTGGATATAGATATTTACATTGCCAAGAAAAGAAAAAATAAAAAAAGTTTTATAGAAAGCGAAAGGATCTCTAACAATAATGAATGTATTTTCTTCATCAGAAATGGACAATCACACGGAGAGTTTTCAAGACAATTTTTGAGGGATAACCTTGGACTGGAATACATCGCCAAAGATATAGCCATTTATATTGATTGTTCTGAAAGTCCATCCGTTGAATTTGACGACGTTTTTCCACCTACAAGAGACTCCATGAGAGAGAACAGACACAGAATTGCAGTTGAGGCAATTATAAAAAATGAACTCAAAAATAATGAATTCCTTAAAGAATTCAACATGAAAAGAAGGAGTGAAGCTATTGCTGAAAGTATTGAGAAAACAAAAGATTTTGAAACTTTTATAAATGACTTACTCAGTATTGACCCTGCTTTCAGAAAACTTTTGACTGGTCCACTGAGAATTTCCGACTTGTCTGCAATAGGAACTGGCACGGAAACAAATTATGAAGGGCGTAACTTTCCAACATTTCTGAAGATTAAAGATAATGAGATTAAAAGTGATGGTTACAAAAGTATCCCGATCAATACTTATGCAAGGATAATTTTAGAGACAGATGCAAAAAACGACTACTTGTACAGAGATGCGGATAAAGGTGAGCTATTGTTTGATTTTAAGGGAAGAGTTGGATCCTATAAGCTTTATAATGGTCGACTTACCTTAAAAGTACTTCCTCCAGAATTGACAGATAAACTTATAAATACAGAAGAAAAAATTACAATCACTCTCACACGTGCCTATGATGAACCTCTTTCACAAGAAATCATAATAAAATACACAGAACCTGAAGTTTCAATAAATAACCCGACACAGCCTCCGCCTACCACAAAAACGAAGCAGCTTGCGCTACCAAAACCAAACACCTATTCTAAGCAAGCATGGCTAGATTTGGGATATGAAGAAAACGATGCATGTGAACTAGTTGTGGAAAAAGACGAATCAGAGACTGCCTATATCCTTAAAGAGGTTAATATGAATGCTGATTTTTCTGGTTTTAAGGATTACTTAAAATCGCAAAGTATATCTCAAAGAAAAATTGAAGAGATGAAAAACCAATTTATACAAGCATTGTATATATCAGCAATAGTAGTTCATAAAGATTTTTCAACCGATCACTCTTATAAAAGAGATGAGGTTCGAACAGTTTTAACCCAATTAGGCCGATCTTTGCCATTCATTTTGTTCACAATGCAAAAGAGATGGTTAAAAGAAATCATTTTGCCTGAAGAAGAAAATTCGAAAGAGTGAAATACTGACAATTGGCTTATTATTAGAATGGGTAAATTTATAGCCAAAAGTTTTCAAAGCAAGATTCACGATTAATGATATATGAACTTACAATTAAAATCGTTTCAGCATTACGTCCCCCGTTTTTTACTGGAGTATTTTTCATCCGATAAACTGTTGTGGGTATATGACCGCAAACTAAACCAATTTCGCAATCAGTCGGCAAAGAATACAGCGGGTGAAAAAGCCTACTACGTATTTACCCAAAATGATGGTGAACAAAGCGCTGCTTTAGAAGAGATGTTTAGTGAAATAGAAGGAGTAGCATCAAGACTAGTTAAAGATTTAGACGTAGGTAAGCAAAATCTCGATGAACAAGGAAAGGTTGATATGGCTACATTTTTAGCTGTAATGTATTTGCGAGTTCCTAACTCCTTTAGCAGGACGGAAACAATGAGCATGAAAATGACAAAAGAAATTATGAGTAGAACTGCCAAGCTTGACGCACACTTTGACATAATTATTGATGAAATTGAAAGAAAAGAGGGGAAAATGATTAGCAAAAAACAAAGGGAAGATATACAAAAGACCTTTGTTGATAAAAATTATGATCTCAGGTTTCCTAAAGAACATATGCTTAAATCTATGATTCAAATGTTTAATGAGTTTTATATAATTTTTGCTCA